>Ga0066378_10000630_pt1 | contig 14397 bp, 12 predicted proteins | sample Knorr_S23_td_DCM_FD_70947 | JGI IMG/M metagenome (GOLD analysis project Ga0066378, IMG submission 70947) | Marine microbial communities from Southern Atlantic Ocean transect - Knorr_S23_td_DCM_ad_71m_LV_A | ecosystem: Environmental > Aquatic > Marine > Oceanic | place: Southern Atlantic ocean...
GCACTCTTTTGGCGATTATGTTCAGTTGCACTTCCGAGGTGCCGCCCTCAATCGAATTTGCCTTCGACCTCAACCAGGCTCTCGTGGTACCCAGTTCATCATCGGTGAAGTCGTCACCCGACCAACCCAGAGACTGCGTACCAAGAATATCTAGCAGCAGCTCATACTTACCTTTATTCTGTTCCGTTCCATAGTATTTAAACATCGAAGAAAGCGCTCCGGGCGAAGCTCCTGTTTTCGATTCGTCCACACTTCTCTGCATCGTCAAGGAAAATGCCTTGTCATTAATTCGATGGGCTAAGACATTGTCTCGAACACTAGCGTTGTCGATTTTCCCATCTGCGGTTTTCCCGAGGTACTTCAGAGCATATTCCTCTATTGAGGTCGTTTTTTGACCGCCTCCAATGCCACCGATCGAGGATCTTTCATGCTGTAAGAGCCTCTTGCCAACCGTCCAGCCTTTGTTCAGCTCATGGACTAAGTTACGTTTTGGGACTCTAACATTGTCGAAAAATGTTTCGCAGAATGGCGAATAACCGCTTATTAATTTTATCGGCTTTACAGTTATGCCTGGCGTTTCCATATCAAAAAGAACAAATGAGATACCATCATGCTTTGGTGCATCAAAATCCGTTCTCACTAAGCAGAACATCCAGTCTGCCTGGTCAGCCCCAGAGGTCCAAATCTTCTGCCCATTAATGATGAAATCGTCCCCATCCTCCACGGCTGAGGTTCGCAAACTCGCGAGATCGGATCCTGAACCGGGCTCGCTATAACCCTGACACCACCAGATGTCGCCTCGAGCAATTTTCGGCAGGTGCTCTTTTTTTTGTTCTTCGGTCCCGTAGTCTAATAACGCTGGCCCAATCATGCTCAATCCCATTCCAACGAGCGGTGGACGCGCATTAATCTCCCTCATCTCTTGTTGGAAGACGCCTACCTCCTCTTTACTTAAGCCGCCTCCACCGTATTCCTTCGGCCAAGCGGGAACCGTGTAGCCCTTTTCAGCACAACGCTCCAACCACAATTTCGTATCCGGATTTTTGTACTCGGCTCTTCTGCCTCCACCAGGGTACTCATCAGCCGCCATAGGGGTCTGTATTGACTTTGGGCAGTTATCTTGAAGCCAACCTCGAATTTCCTCTCGAAAAGCATTCAGTTCCGTCATGATTACCTCTCTAACATGTCGCTTAATTATAGGCTCGCGAGCTTTCCTACTGAAGCTTTTTAGAACTCCCTAAGGAGCCTTATGCCTCTGTCATCATTCCCACTCGTGGCATTCTTTCTGAACGTTACACTACTTTCTTCAGCACTGGCATCCCATGAACCACCTCGATAAGCGTGTGATGAACAATTGTCCTCATCTACCGGGATCGCTCCGTCTCTCTGAGATTCTCTGTACTTCGGCAACCCGCATTCGGCCACCCACTCTGAGACGTTTCCTAATATATCAAAGACACCAAAATCATTAGGGCGATATTTTCCCCGATATCGAGCCCGGATTTGTCCGTCATCACAATCCAGAGTTTCCCAACTTCGATATATTTCTTTAGCGCTTAGATCGGCCGTATTTGCGTAGGAACACAACAAGCTACCATCTGCACCAAAGAAATAAGGATCATCGGATCCCGCTCGTGCTACATATTCCCACTCGGCTTCGGTAGGTAACCGATATTTAAAACCAGTTTGGCCGGACAACCACAAGGCGTATCCTTCCGCTTCCTTGTGGGAGACATGCGCCATCGGGCTATCTAAATTCAAAGTGCCATTATCGATCAGCCTCTTCAGTTTTTTTGACAAGGATAAATTCTGGGAATCCACATACTGAGAGAATTCTCGTATGCTGACCTCATAAACGGACACCGCGAATGGCTCGGTTAATTCCACAAATTTCGTCCCAATATCGGAAGATCCATCTCTATCTCCCATCACAAAGGATCCTGGCGGAATCACAACCATCTGGGGGGCATTCTCTCCAATTCCTTTAATCACGTCCGAGAATAACGCGCCCTCTTCTCGCTCTAACCTCTCCAGCTTAAAAGAAACCTTCGCCCCAGTGGAAGGAAGTTGGACTCTCTTGGTTTCACTTTGAAAATTAAGACTTCGGGCTTTGAGGTCAATCGCCCCAGTTGGCAGTTTTATTGGCTCTTCATAGGGACGCCGAACCAACGTAGGACCAGAGAGGTATGTTAGCTCAACCGACGAACCCGCGGGCTCCGTTAGGACTGTTAGCACCCCGTATGCACGTTTGAGCTTAAAACTCTTTCTATTGTCACCGTAGGAAACAGTAAACCTCTCGTTCTTCGTTTCATAACCTGACCTGCTTATTTGAAGCGAGTACTCCCCCATGGGCATCCTCAAGCCAGGCTTGTATACGAAATCAGTACCAAGAAACTCTATCTTAGAACCCCGCGGTGACGCCTCAATGAAAACACTTCCATGAGGATCCATGTTGAGCGTAAGGGTTACGGTCTGTTCCTCGCCATCTTTCAATTCAAGCGTTTTTCTTGCCACTCTGCGCTCAGATTTACCCATAACGACTTTATGCGAACCAGAATCGAGCTCTGTGATAAAAGGAGTGACTTCTTTAATTCGCTTTCCGTTGATCTCGACCCACGCGCCTGGCGGATTCGACAGTAGCTCTACCCTACCAACGCCCGGTTTGAGCTCGACTTCTTCCGTAATCCTGTCACCAGATTTTATCGTTAAGCTTGACTCGAACTTTTTAAAAGTCGAATGAAGAACCTCGAGCTTGTAATCTCCTGGTTCCACGGCGTGATCTTTCAGCGGCGTTTGACCGATTAGCTGCTCATTTAAAAAAACTTTTGCACCAGGGGGGATAGACTCAACAGATATGGTTGATCGAAAGAAAATCACATATCCAACAATAAGAATCGAAATACTCGATAGTGCTGCTAGTATTTTGACTTTAGTTGCCATGGGTCGAGACCAACTTTTGATATTTAACGCTATTGAACACCTAATCCTATCACGGTGATGCGAAGCATATTCCGCCCAAATCGATACAGAGATTCATCGAGCATCATTGACGCTCTGAAGGAGAGGAAGGTCACTATCGTCGGGCTCTCTTCTAATCCAGAAAAAGCGAGTTATCAGGTGGCGACATTTATGATGAGACAGGGCTATGAGATCGTTCCAGTGAACCCGGGAGAGAGTGAGATCCTCGGTAAAAAAAGTTACTCGAATCTGAAAGAGGCTAATGAAAGCGAGGGGCCAATCAAACTGGTAAACGTATTTAGACAACCACAACATCTGATTCCAGTCGTCTTGGATTCAATTGAAATCGGGTCCGAGTTTTTGTGGTTCCAATTAGGAGTGATCAACGAGGAAGCCATCAGCCTGGCAAGAGAAGCGGGCATAAGATGTATTGTAGATAAATGCCTGAAAATAGAGTTCGGTAAGAATTAAGATCGCTCAGATTCTGGAACCGCCAGCCTAATAGCCGCGTCGCAAAAAGCTTCCACCGCCTCTTTCATGTCTCGCCTGCGGACTTCTCCCGAGCTTTCACTAAAGCAAAAGCTTAAACGAAGTTGATTCATGCCGGCACCTGGATTTCTTGACCTGGCGTCTTCAGGATAGAAATCATACATAGGTATAACCACAATACCGTGTTCGCTCACAAGTTGTTCTATCAATCTATCGTCCGTCACCACGGGTGCTGCCACTTTGCTCCTCAGGAAGGTGAATACAGAGAAAAACCCACCGTCCGGGGTAGTCCAATCGAAATACTCCTTATATCTACCCAGTCTATCTTCCAGCGTTTGCAGCAGGATAGAACGATTGTCGCGATAGACGGTAAGTTTTGCTTCGGCAAGTTCCCACATACTCTCACGAACAGAATAGCCTCCTCCCTCGCTTTCCTCATGCAGCAATGCTTCGAAACCACGCAGCGCAGCAGGATTTTGAAAGAGCAGATCAGAACTCGATTCAGTGAGCGCTAGAGTAGAAAGATCGACGGTTTCTCCCGCTTCAATCTCCAGGACGGCGTCGCTGTAAAGATAACCGACTCGAGGACCGGGAAATCCAATCTTGGAGCCCGTAAAGAGATGGATTGTCTGCTCTGGCGCAATTCCAAGGAATGTAACTGCACGATTTTCAGGTTCTGCATAATTTATGTAAAGGTATGGAGCGTCCTCGAGCACCAGCACTTGTTCATCTTTTAATACCTCAATGATTTCCTCGCGTCGTCTTTGAGAAAAAGAGAACCCGGCGGGATTGTGTCCATCCGGCACCGTATAGTAAAAAGGAACGAAATGACCGTCAGATCGGGCTTTTCGAATCTGACTTCTCATTAAGTCGGGAATGGCTCCCTCAGAGTCCATCTCTACGCTATATATCGTTGCGTGTTGGCAAAGCGAAGCTCTCGCGGTAAAACCGGCATAGGTTGGAGCATCTGTGATATAGGCAATTGATTCTCCGCTTCTTTCGAAGAGCGAACAAGCCAGACTAATGCCACCTGAGGCACCTACCGTTGGAATGAGCTTCTCAGGATCAATCTTGATGCCCCAATCTCGACCATAAACTTCAGCAAAAGTCTGCCTTGAAGACAACGGACCCAGGGTATCCGTATACGAATAGGACTCACGCAAAAACTCGGGCAACGTCTCCGGATCATTGAGCCCCTCCCTTTCCCTCAAAAAAGCAAAATAACCCTCCTGATGCTTGAGGAAGCCGCGAGGATCTGTGACTTCAGGGTGGGGATAACCGGCTCCCAAATGGTGGACCTTAAGCCCTTTCGATTGGGCAATGGCGCGCAAACCAGGTAGCGACGCAGCCATTTTCCTGGTTACAGAAACCCCCTGCTTTCTCACTGCAGGCGCAACAAGATTTGCCATTTATTTCTGCCCTAGAATTTTCAAATAGTTCTCCAATCGTCTCATATCAATCAATCCAGATTCTATACCAGCTCGAACCGCACAATCGGGCTCACTCTGGTGACGGCAATCACTGAATCGACATTCCTGAGCAAGCTCCTCAATATCCTTGAATAAGCCTTTGGCGGAGTACGCTGTTTCGACAACCTGCACTTCCCTTATGCCAGGATTGTCTATTACGACACCGCCAAAGGGTAACACATGCGCTGATCGCGCAGTGGTGGTATGTCTTCCCTTTCCGTCAAAAGATCTCGTCGACTTAGTGGCTTGCTTATCATGACCTAACAAGGTGTTAACGAGCGATGACTTCCCCACTCCCGAGGAGCCTAATAGGGCTACCGTTTTTCCACGTCCAAAATAACCAAGCAAACGTTGGCACGACACTGAATCAAGAGCATTCACAAAATGAATATCCACTTCATAAAACGCGCTTTTTAACTTGCTCTCTATAGGCTTGGTATCGTCTTCCAAATCGGATTTTGTCAACACCAGAACGGGCAGTGTTCCAGCTCCTGTTGAAAGAGCAACATATCGCTCTAGGCGTTGGATATTGAAATCCTCGAGACAGGAGGTAACGATAAAACAAGTATCTACATTAGCCGCCATCAACTGATTCGCCTTAGCTGGATCGGGACTACCTCGCTGCAGAATATTGCGGCGAGGAAGCAAGCTAAACGCACTTTTATTTTTTGAATCAATACTCAACCAATCTCCTACGATCGGCCGCTCTGAACTGGATTTATTTAACCAGAACCCAGCCAATGGAATTCTCGACTCATTTTTCCCCTGACCTGGCGCAACGTCGATCTCAGTTTTATGAATCCCGGTTACTCTCTTGATACCACTGCCAACGCTTAGATTCATTTCAATCATGAGCGCGTCTTGAGATTTATTCCATCCAAGATCCAATAACTCATCACTAATCATTAGCAACCTATTTTCATTACTCTGGGGGAGGCAGATTTGGCCTTCGAATTAGGAAATGCTGCTGGTTTTCCGCCATCGTTATAAGCGAGTGTTTGTCAGGGAAAAGAGCCAACCTCTCTAACTGTATTCGTGTGACATTCATTAGCCCAAATTCTTTCTGTTCATGGAGCTTGAGTGCCTCTTGAGGTGTTATCCAAATACTCTCCACGGTTTCCATTTCATCATGACGACCCCTTTGTTCCTCAGGAGCTGAGGCAATAAAAAAACGAGTATCAAATCTTCTTGGTCGCCCTAGTGGCGTAACAAACCGGTTATAGAAATGGACTCGGTCAACCGCGAGTTTGAGATTCTCGGTCTGACAAATCTCCAATAAGGACAATTTGTGACGATGCAGGGGCTCTCTGTACTCTTGAAAACGGGTGTAATCCTTGTCCGATGCGAGAGAAACCATCTCCCCTGCACTATCGTAAGCGAGAATGAGACCGGCCTCCTCGAAAGTTTCTCTGAGCGCGGCAATCCAAAAGCCACGCCACTCATAACCAAGAGCCTCTACTTGAGGAGCTTGCTCCTGGGAGGGACCTACGCGATATCGGTCATACTTATGGAGATGATCATCTCCATCGACTCTTCCACCAGGAAAGACGAACATGCCAGATGCGAAAGCTGCCTGGCTAGTGCGCTTCAACATAAATATTTGAAAACTCGGCTCAGACTCCCTGACCAAAATTACCGTAGCAGCGGGCCGTATAGGTTGTACTGGATTAGACATAATTTCTCACGACACCATTATATATTAGTTCAACACGTGTAATCCTGAGATTCTGATGGGTGACGGCTAAACCCACTTGAGTTAAGTTCTCTACAACGGCCAGAGGAGAGGGACATGCAGGGCGAAAAAGACTATTGGCAAGCTAATCTTAAGTTGGTCGCAAAATTATTAACCATCTGGTTCCTCGTTTCTTTCGGTTTCGGAATCATTCTTGTCGATCAGCTCAATCAGATCCCTTTCTTCGGTTTCAAACTAGGGTTTTGGTGGGCTCAGCAGGGCTCCATATACGTTTTCATTGGGCTGATCTTCTATTACGTTCGAAAAATGAAACAGATTGACAAGACCTTTGAAGTCTCGGACGACGAAGAGGAATAGTATGGACGCACAAAACCTTACTTATCTTTTTGTTTTCCTTTCGTTCTCACTGTACATCGGCATAGCGATCTGGTCCAAGGCGGGGTCTACCAGTGAGTTCTATGTAGCGTCTGGTGGAGTGCACCCTATTGCAAATGGGATGGCAACGGCGGCGGATTGGATGAGCGCTGCATCATTCATATCTATGGCCGGCATAATCGCATTCATGGGGTATGACGGCACCGTATATTTAATGGGCTGGACCGGCGGCTACGTCATTCTGGCGCTTCTCCTGGCACCTTATTTACGAAAATTTGGTCAGTTTACTGTCCCCGACTTTTTCGGTTCACGCTATTATTCGACGAGCGCGAGAGTAGTCGCAGTAATTTGCCTCATCGTAATCTCTTTTACCTATGTTGCTGGTCAAATGCGTGGCGTCGGCATCGTCTTTTCTCAATTTTTAAACATTCCGATTTTTTGGGGCGTCATCGTCGGAATGAGTATTGTATTCATGTATGCGGTACTGGGGGGTATGAAGGGAATAACTTATACGCAGGTGGCTCAATACTGCGTACTGATTTTCGCTTATCTTGTCCCTGCTATCTTCATTTCACTAATGATTACCGGTATTCCGATTCCCCAACTAGGTTTGGGTGCTGAGGTGAATGATGGAACGGGGCTGTCAGTGCTTCAAAAGTTGGATAACACACTTATCGAACTTGGGTTTTCCGCTTACACGGAGGGCGTGAAAAGCAAAATAGACGTCTTTGCGATCACAATGGCACTTATGATCGGTACAGCAGGACTGCCTCACGTGATCGTGAGATTTTTTACGGTCCCGAAGGTCTCTGACGCCAGAAAGTCAGCCGGCTACGCCTTACTGTTTATTGCACTGCTTTATACAACAGCTCCAGCTGTAGGCGCGTTCGCGAGGTTGAACTTCGTCGAGACAATCCACAACACCAGCTATACTCAAGTAGCTGATTGGTTCAAGAGCTGGGAAAGCATCGGCCTTATCGGTTGGAAAGATAAAAATCAGGACGGGAAAATCCAATACCACCCCGGAGCCCCCTTCGAAGGGAAGCCTAGCTTTGCAGAGGATCGTCGACCAGATGGTTCACGCGAGGTCACAAATAAGCCAACCGAGAGTAAAAATGAGGTCTATGTCGATCGGGATATCATGGTTTTAGCAAACCCTGAGATAGCTGCCTTGCCTGCGTGGGTAATCGCGTTGGTAGCCGCCGGTGGACTTGCAGCGGCTCTGTCTACGGCCGCTGGCCTACTGCTTGTCATTTCCACTTCTGTTTCTCATGACCTAATGAAACAAACACTCGCTAAGGGACTAACTGATCGTCAAGAGCTATTCTTCGCCAGGCTCGCGGCTGCCGTCGCAATCCTTATCGCCGGTTATCTGGGCATCGACCCGCCTGGTTTCGTTGCCCAAGTGGTCGCTTTCGCCTTTGGACTTGCAGCAGCTTCACTTTTCCCAGCGATACTTCTCGGGATTTTTGACAGAAGAATGAATAAGGAAGGAGCGATTTCGGGCATGGCTTGCGGACTAATATTCTGCTTCAGCTACATCGTATTTTTTAAGTTTGTCTCGCCAGAACTGAACTCAGCGGATCATTGGTGGTTTGGCATTTCTCCTGAGGGTATCGGCACGATCGGCGCACTCCTGAATCTTGCAATCTCCCTAGCCGTTTCAAGGCTGACTGCTGCGCCGCCTCCTAGCGTAGTTGCACTCGTGGATGAGATCAGAATTCCGAAAGGTGCTATGAGCCCGACAAACTCACACTAGTTTCGAACACCTCCGCTAGCAAGAATGACCTCTCCAGTAATCCAGTTTGATTCCGGAATACACATGAGATAAATCGCGTTAGCTGCATCCTCGGGCTTGCCTATTCTGCCAAGTGGTGAGGCCATTTCCGACTGTTTGATTTGCTCCAAGCTTAATCCTACTTTGCGAGGCTGACCTTTTACCATTGAAATATTGGGTTCTTTCTCATAAGGACTGGTAAGTCGAGTGTCGATCGCTCCAAAAGCGACAGCGTTTACCGTTACATTAAAACGGCCCCATTCCTTAGCTAAGGTTTTTGTGATGCCTAAGACTGCCGCTTTGCCGGCAGAATAGGCCAATTGAGTGGGGCTACCAAACATACCAACAGTGGACGAAATATTGACGACTTTTCTTATTTCTGACGACCTATCCGCGTTTTGTCTCAACCACCTCCCATAGGCTCTTAATATCCTAAATTGAGCTCCCGCGTGAATATCCATCATGGAATTCCACTGTTCATCTGACATGTTGTGAATCGCGCTGTGCCAGATATAACCTGCATTGTTCACAACGATATCTAATCCTCCCAATGCATCCACCGAAAAATCGATTAGGGAATCAGCCGCATCCAGATCGTTAAGATCAGCCGGGTAAGGTATTGAGCCGGGCAAACTATTTGCAACCTCTTCGGCAACTTCTGAATCAAGGTCATTTATGATCACTCTAGCTCCTGCTTCGCTGAGTTTTCTTGCAGTCGCCGCGCCAATCCCTCTTCCTGACCCAGTAACCAGTGCCGCTTTGCCCTCTAAGCCAGCCATCTCAGGAACTACTCCAATTATTTTTCAGCATATTTAGCCTTCGCCTCGCGACGACGAGCATGAAGCACCGGTTCGGTATATCCGCTAGGCTGCTCTGTACCAGCAAAAATTAAGTCGCAGGCAGCCGCAAAAGCCACACTATCTCCAAATTCTGGTGCCATATTGCGATATTCAGCGTCTCCTTCATTTTGCTGATCCACTACAGAAGCCATTCTTTGCAGGGTTTCCTGAACCTGATCTTTCGAGCAGATGCCATGGTGTAACCAGTTCGCAATATGCTGACTTGAGATACGAAGCGTCGCTCTGTCTTCCATGAGGCCAACATCGTTAATATCAGGAACTTTAGAACAACCAATTCCCTGGTCTATCCAACGAACCACATACCCCAAAATGCCTTGGACATTGTTATCCAACTCTTTTTGAACCTCTTCGGACGATAAATTTTGGCCAGCGAGCAACGGTATCTTTAAAATATCATCCACACTTGCACTCGTTCTTTGTGACACTTCTTCTTGAATAGAAGAGACAGCAATTTCATGATAATGAAGAGCGTGGAGCGACGCGGCGGTTGGAGATGGTACCCATGCAGTTGACGCGCCAGCTTCGGGGTGACCACGTTTTACATCAAGCATTTCCGCCATCTCGTCAGGTTTTGGCCACATTCCCTTTCCTATTTGAGCTCGACCTCGAAAGCCGGCAGCGAGTCCAACATCAACGTTCGAGTCCTCATAGGCCTTAATCCAAGTTTGGGCCTTGATGACTTCCTTTGCTAAAACAGCTCCGGCTTCCATGCTGGTATGAATTTCATCCCCAGTTCTATCCAGGAAACCCGTATTAATAAACACAACGCGGTCCTTTGCCTCATAGATACACGCTTTCAGATTAATGCTTGTGCGCCTCTCCTCGTCCATTATTCCGATCTTTAGCGTATTTCTCGCGATACCCAACGTTTCTTCAACGTGGTCGAGCAGTGCTACGGCCATAGCGACTTCGTCAGGCCCGTGCATTTTCGGTTTCACAATGTAGACACTTCCGGCCCTCGAATTCTTTGCACCGCCTGTCTTTTTCAAATCATGCATTGCGGCAAGTGATGTGATGAATCCATCAAGGATACCCTCTGGAATCTCTTGCCCAGTTCCATCCAAAACAGCGTCAGTGGTCATCAAATGACCGACGTTGCGAACAAGCATCAAGCTGCGACCATGCATGACGAGGGGTTTTCCTTCGACATCCAAATATTCACGATCAGGACTTAATTTTCTTGTCAGCGTTTCACCGTTCTTTTCGAGCACCTCCTGAAGATCACCTTTCATCAAACCAAGCCAATTGGAGTAGACAACGCACTTATCTTCTGAATCGACAGCTGCCACCGAGTCCTCACAATCCTGAATCGTAGTCACCGCTGATTCGACAAATACATCCTTCACTCCAGCCTTATGAACTGCTCCAACCGGGTGCTTGGGATCAATCAAAATATCAAAATGCAGACCATTGTTCTGGAGCAGGATGTTAGAGGGCTCAGATTCATTTACGAAACCGACAAACTGTCCGGGAGACTTTAACGACGTGTTGCCACCGTTATCCAAAATTGCACGAAGTTCCCTTTTTCCATCGGAGGAAGAACCGACACCATATGCCGCCACGTTCGCATGACTCCCATCACTCAGGGGAAAAACTGCGTCCAGAATTGACGCCACTCGCTCCACAACGAGCTCACCTCTGGCCGGATTATAGGTCCCACCTTTTTCTCTGCCAGGCGACTCTGGAATTATATCCGTCCCATAAAATGCATCATATAAACTGCCCCATCGTGCGTTGGCAGCATTGATCGCATACCGAGCATTCATGACAGGAACGACAAGCTGCGGACCGGCAAGACTCGCAATTTCTTCGTCGACATTGGATGTGGTTATCTCAAAATCGTCTGGCTCTGGAAGCAGGTAACCTATGTCTTGGAGAAAAGCTTTATATTCTTTTTCGTCTATTACCTGCCCTTTGCGTTCTAGGTGCCAGGTGTTAATTTTCTGCTGTAATTCATCACGGATCTCTAGGAGCTTTTTGTTAACGGGACCCAGCTCATCCAAACACTTTTCCAAACCACGCCAAAAAATCTCAAGCTCCACCTCGGTGCCTGGTAATATCTCCTCTCGGACAAGCTTATCTAGATCTTGAGCAACTTGTAGTGAACCTCTTTGAACACGTCCATTTTCTGAGACGACCATTAATTTTTCCTAACGAACCCTTTGAGCAACATTATATACTCTGATAGTCGAGATTTTTAGCTAAGTCGACTCAAAGAGAGATTCCAGGTGATTTTATGAGCAAGAGACTAGAAGGAAAAAGGGTTCTCGTAACTCAATCCAATAATTATATGGGTCCAGCAACAGTTGAGTTGTTTGAAAAAGAGGGGGCAATCGTAACCGCCGACTCTTCAGATCTTACCGAAACCGAAAAATGTCAGGATATTGTAGAGTCGGCTGGAATCATCGACATCCTGATCGCCAACTTAGCATCAGAAAACTTTAGCGGCATTCCGACATCAGACCTGACTGATGAAGACTGGAACACTACTTTCGACGTCATGGTGCACCCCTTACATAAACTGTCTCGGGCAGTTATTCCACAAATGGTCGAGCGCCAGGCAGGAAAAATCATCGTTTACGGAAGCGCCTCAGCCCTCAAGGGCATGCGAACTCTGGCTGCTTATAGCGCTGCGAGGGCGGCTCAGGTTGGTTACGTTCAGTCGCTCGGTGTTGAGCTTGCTCCTCACAATATACAAGTCAACCTAATTGCACAGAATTACGTTGAGAACCCTATCTACTATCCAGAATCGTTGCGCTCCCAAGAGAAATTTCAAAATTCACTCAAAAGACAGGTACCTCTGGGGAGGCTAGCTCGTGCAGAGGAGGATGCTCAATTTGCGTTGTTCCTCGCATCAAATGAAAGCGATTTTTTTGTAGGACAGGCGATACCATTCTCCGGTGGGTGGGTTCAGCGTTAACCACGAGAATATTAGTATCACAGAGAAAACCTGGAGCAAGGACAACTTATATGAAGTATCTACATACGATGGTTAGGGTGGCGGATCTGGATGAGTCCCTCGAATTTTACTGTGCGGCGCTCGGATTAAAGGAACTCCGAAGATATGAAAACGAGCAAGGTAGATTCACTTTGGTATTTCTATCCGCGCCTGAGGATGAGGAAGCACAAGTCGAACTTACATATAACTGGGATCCAGAGAGTTATGACGGTGGACGCAATTTTGGTCATTTGGCCTACAACGTCGATGATATCTATGAAAGCTGCGAGAGATTACGGGATCATGGAGTCGTTATAAACCGACCGCCGAGGGACGGTTACATGGCATTTGTCAGGTCACCAGATGGAATTTCCGTAGAGTTGCTGCAAAAGGGAAAACCTCTCGAATCAAAAGAGCCGTGGAAAAGTATGGAGAACGTGGGAGAATGGTAGGAGTCTTATATTAGTGGAGGGAGACCATGAAACTTTATAACTCCGTCGGCCCCAACCCTCACGTTGTGAGGATGTACGCAGCCGAGTGCGGTGTAGCCTTAGAACTGGAAGAAGTAGACCTGATGGGAGGGGCTAACCGCCAAGCTGATTATCTTAAACTCAACCCCTCCGGCCAACTACCATGTTTGGAAACCGAAGGCGGCGACCTGATCGCCGAGGTAACAGCGATCTGCGAATACATTGATGAAAAAGCGGATGGGGTGACGTTAATCGGGACGACTGACGAAGCTAGGGCCAATACAAGAATGTGGACAAGAAGAGTGGATTTGGGAATATGCGAGCCTTTGGCTAACGGATTCCGATACAGCGAGGGTCTACCAATTTTTAAAGATAGAATGACCACCATACCTGACGCAGCAGACGGTTTGAAACAAATAGCGCGGGAAAAAACATCTTGGCTTAATGATCAGATGATCGACGGGAGAGCTTTCATCGGTGGGGACGAGATCAGCCTCGCGGACGTCTTGCTCTATTGTTTCTTAAACTTCGGTAAAGCTATTGGGCAGCCTTACGATACTGGTCTCGCCAACATACATAAATGGTTTGAGTCAATGAATGCGCGGGAAAGTGCTTCTGCTTAGACTTCTCGACGCAAATGTCTGAGGAATCCGGATTTGTTTTCACAATAAATTCAGACAGAAGGCACTAGCTTGTCTCGGTGAATAAAAGGCTAACTTTTTGCGAGAAAGCGAGTATGATCCGCGTTACGAATCGTAACACCTGTCGAGGATTCCTCCGATAATGAGAAAGACTTATATATGGTCTGTCGGAATTGCCGTGGCGATAACGGCCTGGTTGGGCTCAGGCCTGCTTTTTAAAGAGAACAAACCGATAGAGCCATCCATTGCCGATCGGAAGGTGCGCGATGCGGAGGTGGCCGCTGATCGCTTACCCACGAGCGTAAAAGTTAAGAGTTCCGTTGCCAAGGAAATCACGCGATACTCAACTGTAAGCGGGAAAACGCAAAACAAAAGAACCGTAGTTACCAGAACTGAAACGACTGGAAAAATCGTATCGCGTCCAGTGGAAAGAGGAGATTTTGTCAAAGCAGGAACAGTGCTATGCGAAATTTCAGTGGAGGACAGACAAGCCAACTTAGCGGAAGCTGAACAACGGCTTGTGCAAGCGAAAATAGATTTCCTTGGTGCGAAAAGGCTAAGAAAACAAGGGTTCAATTCTGAGAGTGCGATCGCTGCAGCCAACACCGTTCTTGCTCAAGCACAGGCGAGTGTTAAACGCAACCAAGTGCAGTTAGAAAAGACAAAAGTCTACGCTCCTTTTGATGGAATCGTCGAACAAGTGCATCTTGAGGAGGGTGACTTTGTA
>Ga0066378_10000632_pt1 | contig 14366 bp, 18 predicted proteins | sample Knorr_S23_td_DCM_FD_70947 | JGI IMG/M metagenome (GOLD analysis project Ga0066378, IMG submission 70947) | Marine microbial communities from Southern Atlantic Ocean transect - Knorr_S23_td_DCM_ad_71m_LV_A | ecosystem: Environmental > Aquatic > Marine > Oceanic | place: Southern Atlantic ocean...
TTTGATAAACTAACTACCTACATCGGACAGAAATTCCCAATTCTTTCGGTAGTTGAAATACCCGCTGAATCGGCGTCGCCGATCACGGCTCCTAGCTATAACCTGTTTCAGGATACCACGGAATTAAAGATAGTGGACCAAGCGTTGAAGAGCTATGGAGTCGAACGGCGCTAAAGGAATGTTACCAATTCCCTGTCTCGCCGGCTTTTAGATCTTCGGCAAAGGCGACTAAGAGCCTGACGCAGGCTTCCACGTCCTCGAGATCCACGACTTCGCTAGGCGTGTGCATATATCTCAAAGGAATAGAGAGCAATCCGGTTGCGACGCCAGCGCGAGCCATCTGAATCGCTCGAGCGTCGGTATAGGTTGGATAAGGATCGCCTTCGAGTTGGTAGGGAATGGTTCGATCGTCCGCTGCGGATATCAGTTTATCAAATACGATTGGATTAATATTGGGGCCGCGAGTAATAATAGGACCGGCTCCTAGCTTGGTGGATCCGAATTTTCGTTTATCGCAATCGGGGTGATCCGTGCTGTGCCCAACATCTACGGCTACCGCGAAGTCGGGAGCGACTCCGAAACTAGAGGTGGTGGCTCCCCGCACGCCAATTTCCTCTTGCGAGGTGCCCACGGAAACAACCTTGGCTTCTAGTGTTTTTTCGCTTTTGGCGAGACGTCGAATCGTTTCTCCCACGATGTAGGAGCCGCATTTGTTGTCGAAGGCCCGGGCGGTTCCCACGGATCCGTTAATGAGTTCAAACTCATGGTCATAGGTGGCCACGTCACCAATTCGCACGCGCGATTCCGCGTCCGCCTTATCCTTGGCGGCAATGTCGATCCACATCTCATTGATTTTGGGGATCTTCTCGCGATCCTTTTGATCCATCATATGGATGGCTCGCTTTCCGGTAACACCCTTAACGATTCCGTTGTTGGTCTGTATAAGGATTCGCCGCCCGGGAATGATCAGCCGGTCGTGCCCTCCAATGGTACGGAAGTAGAGGAATCCGTTGTCATCTATGTAGTTGATGATGAATCCCAGCTCGTCGAGATGCCCTGAGTACATGACGGTTGGGCCTCCCTCGGGATTCAAGGTAGCGATCCGGTTTCCCAGTACGTCTCGTTGATAGGTGCCGGCACTCGATTCGACGTATTGGTCAAATATGGCTTGAGCCTGCCCTTCAGCCCCGGACGGGCTTTTGGCTTTCAGTAAATCGACGAGAAATTTGGGAGGCGTATAGGTCATAGATATATAAGTGGAGTACTCTTAACGAGTTTCCAGGAAATCGGAATATTGATAAGTGGCTCCGTTGTGGAGCTTATCGTAATAGTCAATGAGATTGGCGAGAGCGTCAGCAACCGTTGCGGGTTCCTTGATCTGACCCTTTTCCTTTAGTTCAACAAAACGATCAACCTGGGGAAAGGCTGATTTAGGCGTAGCACGGATAAGTTCCTGCATCGCGGTTTCCATGACACCCGGATTGAAGTTGACGACTTTGGCAGGAAACGGGGAATAGCTCTGTTCTTTAGCAATCGTCCTTACCAGTTGCTCTTGCCCGCTTTTGGCGGCGCAATACAGCGACCAGGAAGGTTTGGCCCGCTCTGGCAAAGCGGCTCCAGAGCTAATTTGTATAAATAGTTTGGGCAGCTGCAAATCGCGAGTAGCGATCAGGAACCGCTGCAGACAGATGAATGAGCCCGTCAAGTTGATTGTAAGGCTATTTTGGATATCAATGATTGAGAGGTTCTCGAGAAAATCGATTGGCTTCAGAATGCCTGCATTGGCAATAAATATGATCGATTCGCAGTCTTGCCAGTTCGCTTGGGCGAAGGTTTGGTCGAGCGTCTCGGAGGCGGATTCAGGTTCGCTGAGGTCGCAGGCGATATGGTTTCCTTGAAAGTCGCCCGGGGAGCGTGACAGCCCCGTGATTTTCGTAGTTTCCGTTTCGAATTGCCTGGCCAATGCTAGCCCGAAGCCGCGAGAGGTGCCCGTGATAAATAGCTGACGCATATCTTCCGAAACGGTTAGGCTCGGTCAGAGAGCTCGTCTACGATATCTTCGAGCGGGTAGCTTAGGATCTCCGAAAGGGTCGGATGGTACCAATGGGCCCGAAGCAAGGATTCTGCGGTTAGGTTGTTGGATACGGCTACGGATAGAGCGTGAATGAGCTCTCCGGCGTCCTTGGATACGATCTCCGCTCCAAGAATGCGTCCAGTGGGCTTTTCCGCAAAGACCCGGACGAATCCGTATTTCGCTTCCATCAAGATAGATTTCCCGTGATCGTCGAAAGGGTAATCGGCGACGACAAAATCGATAACCCTCTCTCTGAGAACCGCTTCGGTAAGACCTACGCGGGCGATCTGGGGATCGGTAAAAACCACGTCGAGCATGTGGTCGTAGTTGAGTGGCGTTTTATCGATCCCGAACGCGTGATAGGCGGCGAATTCTCCTTGCAGCACGGCGGTATGGACAATCTCGAAAGGTCCCGCGCAATCACCCGCAGCATAGACCTTAGAGTTGGTGGTCCGTTGGTAGGTATCGGTGACGATTTGCCCGTTGGGCTTGAGTTCGATTCTGGCTTCGTCTAGGCCGAGATTCCCGGTGGCAGGCGATCGGCCCAGAGCATTGACGACATGCTTGGCGGCGCAGCGTTTTTCTATTCCGTCGTGGTCGAAGACGACCTCGAACCCATCGTTTGTACGGCCGATGCTTTGGAGCTTGGTGCCAGTGTAGAGATCGAGCCCTTCGTCACGCAGAGCCGTCTCGACCACTTCCGAAACATCCGGAGCCTGGTCTTTTAGGATGTGAGGGCTACGTTGAATTTGGGTCGTCTTCGCGCCCACCCGATAGAGAAATTGAGCGAGCTCGCAAGCCACAACTCCACCGCCGAGAACGATGATCGATTCCGGTAGACTAGCGAGATCGAGGACGTCGTCACTCGTCCAAATATCCGGTTCGTCTATTCCGGGGATAGGCGGCTTGGAGACATCGGAGCCGGTCGCGATGATGAAATGCTTGCCTCGAAGGCGATCCCCGTTGTCGAGCTCGATAGTGTCCTCGCTTATAAATTTGGCGAAGTTCCTGTATAGATGATACTTGCCACTCAACATGGACTCGACGCGGTAGTCGGTGAATTCCCTGATTGTATCCAGTTTTCGCTGATGCAGCTTTTCCATGCTAACGCGCGCTTCTGGAATATCTAGTCCAAATTCGTTCCCCTTTTGAGCCAAGTGGAGGACTTCAGCGGAGTAGATCAGCGTTTTCGAAGGCATGCAGCCGCGCAAAATACATAGCCCTCCTAGCTCGGCGGCCCCATCTACTATCGCTACATTATCTGAGTATTGGCGAGCGATTCTAGCCGCATTGAAGCCGCCGCTGCCGCCGCCGATGGCGATGAAATCGTGTTCTTTTACCATAAATGAGAGGTCTACTATTGAGAATGAATGGACTCGGCAACGGATCTAGCGGATTCATCGCCGGTTAAAAGTCGAGCGAGCTCGAGCCCGAAATCTATGGCTGTGCCGGCGCCTTGGGACGTCAAAATGTGGTCGCTGACGACGATGGGCTCGTCACTAGCTCGAGGAAGTTCGGAGCGGACCGATAGGTGGCTCGTTGCCTCCCGTCCATCAAGAATACCAGCAGCCGCTAATACTTTGGGGGCAGCGCAAATCGCGGCGATCTGTTTCCTCGATTGCTCGAAGGACAGAATGAGCTGGGAAACCCGCTTGTCATCGACGAGTGCAAGGACGCCGGGTCCACCGGGGAGAAATAGGAGATCGAAGGATTCCGGTTCAATATCCTCAAAAAAGGCATCGGCTTCAAAGGAGATGCTATTTCTTCCATTGACGCTTTTCGATCCGCTAAGGCTGGCCATCGTAGTCTCGACACCAGCTCGGCGAAGAACGTCAACTGGGGCCAGGGCTTCAACTTCTTCTATTCCGTCAAACACGAGAACGAGCGCTCGTTTTTGGTGTCGCGATTCACCGGCGTTGTTTTTCATTGTGATGTAGAAGATCGGCCGCCAGAGACTTTCATGGCAAGCGGAATGATCGAGTAAGCTACGATTTGTGAAGACGGGATTAATACTAGGGTGCGGCTATGTCGGAAGAGCGTTGGCCTCGAGTCGCAGATCATCTGGCGATCGTATTCTTGCGGTTACGCGAAATGCGGATACAGCCCGTGAATTGACCAGTGAAGGTGTGGAGGTATTTCAGGGATCGCTTCAAGATGGCGAGTGGCATGATTGGGCCCAGAAAGTCGATTGGGTGGTCAATTGCGTGAGCTCTGCTGGCGGAGGACTGGCAGGGTATCGTTTGTCTTATGTCGATGGAAATCGCTCTCTATTAGAATGGATGGAAAAAACGCGATTTGCCGGTCCCGCCATATACACTAGCAGCGTGTCCGTGTATCCAGATTCACAGGGTGGATGGGTTGGGGAAAGCGATGCGCGCCCCCACAGTGAAAGAGCGGAAATCATGCTCGAAGCAGAGGAAATGTTTTTTTCAGGGCCGCCGACGGTTGTCAAAGTGGCGCTGAGACTTGGCGGTATTTATGGTCCTGGTCGCTCGTTTCTAGCCAATCGAATTCGAGAAGCAAATGGGGTGATGCCGGGATATGGGGACTATTTTCTAAACCTGATCCGTCTGGAAGACATCGTTTCCGCTATGGAAGCGGTATTTAAGGAGCCACCGTGCCAGCAAGGGTTTTTTAACGTTGTTGACGACCAACCCATGCTCAAATCCGAACTCGTTTCGGGATTGGCATCGGCGATGGGACTGGGACGAATCACCTTTGATCCCAATAGCGTTGGTCACCGAAGTTCGCGAAGATCGGATGGAGAACGTCCGGCCAATCGGCGTATCTCGAACAAAGGATTCAAAGAGGCTGTCGATTGGAGTCCTCGTTTTCCCAATGGGCTGTCGGGAATGACTCAATTGGTTTCGAGTTGACCCGGAGCAGTAGAAGGAGAAGCTGACAGAGTTTTCAGGCTCCTTATTCGGAAAGTCTGTCTGTTGTAATCTCAATCGATTTGAAATAAGCCATGGCCGGAGTTGGAAAGCTGCTCAAGCAAGCTCAGAAGATGCAGAAAAAAATCGAGTCGTTGCAAAGCGAACTCGCCGAAAAGGAGCTAGAGGTTTCTAGTGGAGGCGGAGCCGTTTCCGTGACCATAACGGCCTCGGGCGAATTTAGAGGTCTTTCTCTCGATCCAGAACTTTTGCAGGAGGAAGCTTCACTTGTTGAGGAGACGATTCTCGAAGCGGTCAAAGAAGCCAGCGCGAAAGCTAAAGCGGTGCACGAAGAAGAGATGGGGAAAGCTACGGAAGGCATGGCTATTCCCGGCTTGATGTAATCCGCGGGTGGAAAGCGTGCGCCCTCGGATATGATGACTCCCGCATTCGATGCCTTGCAAAAGCAGTTGAAAAAGCTTCCAGGCGTTGGGTACCGATCCGCGGAGCGAATGGCGATTCACCTGCTCCAGGAAAAGCCGGAAAGTTGCCAAGCCCTGATCGACGCCTTAAAGTTGGCTAAAGATAAGGTGTCCAGTTGCCCGCGTTGCGGTAACTTGAGCGAGGACGGCGAGTGCGAGATTTGTTCAGATAGCCGCCGAACCGAAAGTGGCCAGGTTTGTGTCGTGGAGCACGTTAGCGACCTAATGTCTTTGGAGAAGTCAGGAGCTTACACTGGATCCTATCACGTGCTTCATGGAAAGCTTTCCCCCATTAATGGCGTAGGGCCTGATGATTTGAATATTGAATCGCTTATCGGAAGGGTGCGGACAGGGGATGCAACCGAACTCATACTTGCCTTGCCTAACGATATCGAAGGAGAGGCTACTTGCCACTATTTAATCGACCTTCTGGAGCCTTTCCGAGTGACGGTTTCGCGTATCGGTTTTGGGCTGCCAAGCGGCGGATCCGTTCTTTACGCCGACGCCGTGACGCTGAAAAGCGCCCTGGAAGCCCGGCAAAAATTTTAGTCAATCTTGTATGCCATCCCTTGATATTGAGAATCTGGAGTCTATTGATGAGTCTCAAGTAAGCGAGTTGCTTAACCAGCCAGGAGGCGAATCGTCTCTATATCATCGCCTGCATGGAATATTCATTTACGAAGGTCCGGATTTGGTTAGCGAACTGAGACGACTGGTGCAGGAGGGTAGTCGGTCCGAGATCCACGATGTGTTTCACAAAATCAAAGGTTCGTCAGCGGCAATGGGAGCGAAACGCATTCACGCGCTCGCCGCGCACGCGGTTCAGGTTTGTCTCGAAGACGGCGAACCCGAAATGTTGGCGGAACTTCCGGATCTAATCGAGGCCGAATACAGTCGTTACAGCTCCGAGGCGCAGCGATTTTTGTAGAGTCGGCTCGAGGCATCCCGGTCAAGCGGAAAAAGGATGTCTGAAAATCGCTAGTCTTGACTGACTAGTTTCAGCTTCACTGCCAAGCGGGTCATGTCAGTCGCTCCACGCAGTTTCAGCTTTCGCATGATATTCGAACGATGGGCGTCAATTGTGCGGACGCTTAGCCCGAATGCTTGAGCGATTTCTTTGGAGCTGTAGCCCTCGCCGACCATTTGCAGAACATCCGTTTCCCGAGGCGTCAGCGTTCTTAGGCTGTCGTTGTATTCCCGATTGGTTATCGGCTGGCGCAGTAGGTTGTAGGCTTCGGGAGAGTAGTAGACCGCTCCCTTGAGGATTTGGCCAATTGCGTCCTTCAGGCTTTCGACTGAGCTGTCCTTGGTCACAAGACCATTTACGCCGCGCTCGACGGTGTTTTTGACGATTTCTGGGGTGAAATGAGCTGAAACGAGGATGACTTTTAGATCAGGGGCCCGGTCCTTGAGCCGGTTGAAAACCGTTAGGCCGCCCAGCTTTTTGATCTTAATATCCAACACAACCAGGTCTGGTCGTTCTTCGATGCAGGCTGCAAGACCTAATTCCCCATCTTCGTATTCGCCCAGAGCATTCAGGCCAAAGTCGTTTCTCAACACGTTGACAACCAACTCCCTAAATAATATCTGGTCCTCGATTACGATTACATTCATTGGGTTTTAAACTAGCTCGAAAGAATGATTTCAGTAGCAGGAATGGGAGGCGCTGGTAACTTGGCGATCGCTTCCCAAACGGTAAGAATTGCGTTGAATCGCGCTGTCCGTCCAGTAAAATCTCGTTCGTTACGTAAAAGATCTTACCTATATCGATTTTGAGTAGAGAAGTGTTGGTTCGCGGGTTGGATCGATTGAATACTTGGTTACTTCTCGAAACCGTTTGGATGGGATTCGTGCCATTTCCAGGCAGTTTCCACGATTGAGCGAATATCGGGGAACTCGATTTTCCAATCGAGCTCGGAAATGGCTTTCTGGGGATATGCGTATGCAGCGGGGACATCGCCGTCCCTGCGAGGACCGAGATCGTGAGGGACCGAAAGACCGCTTACTTCCTCGACCACTTTAATGACTTCAAGCACGCTGGCAGGCGTTCCGGTTCCAAGATTGTAATGGAGCTCCTTTCCAGGTTTGCTCAGCTTTTCGAAGGACGCGATATGGGCCCGACTCAAGTCATTGACGTGTACATAGTCACGCAAGCAGGTCCCATCTGGAGTCGGGTAGTCTGTTCCGAAAACCGTGAGCTTGTCTCGTTGGCCCATAGCCGCCTGAATGGCCAAAGGGATTAGGTGGGTCTCTGGATCGTGATCCTCTCCGATGTCCCCTTTTGGGTCTGCTCCGGAAGCATTGAAGTACCGGAAGCAGGCGTAGGAAAGCCCATAGGCTTTAGCGCAGTAGCCGAGCATCACTTCAACATCCTGTTTAGTCTGCCCGTAGGGGCTGAAGGCGTTTCGCGGCCTGTCTTCACTCAGAGGCATCTCATTGGTATCCCCGAAAATGGTGCAAGAAGAGCTGAAAATGAATTTATTGACTGCGGTCGCCTGCATGGCTTCGAGCAACCGGATGGTTTTGGCCACGTTGTTGTCGTAGTACTTTAGAGGATCGGCCACCGATTCGCCGACAAAGGCGAAGGCGGCGAAGTGCATGACGACATCAATAGCTTCGTTGGTCAGGACCCCCTCCATGAACTCGCGGTTTCCCATGTCCCCTTCGTAGGTCTTCACTGCCGTTGGAATGGCTCCGCGATGCCCGTAGTAGAAGCTATCTACGATGACAGGTATGTGGCCCGCGGCTATCAATTGTCGCACGCAATGGCTGCCGATGTAGCCGGCTCCGCCGATGACAAGTATTTTCATGTGGCTGGATTATTGTTGATCGATAGAACTTTTTAGCTACGCAAAGAGCAATCTTCACGGGATAGCAAAATCTTTCTTTGCGCGAAATGGAAGTTAGCAGAGTGGTCATAACGGGCGTCGGGCTTACAGCCCCTAACGGGAATAGTCTCTCGGAATATCGAGATAATCTTCTTAATGGAATCGCGGGCATTAGCCGCACGGAGATTCGCTACATGGGGGAAGTGCTGGCTGGCATCTGCGATTTCGATCCGCTTCGCTACCAGAAGCGAAAAGAGGTCCGAGTCGGTACGCGGGCTGGAAGCGTGTCGATTTATTGCGCCCACGAGGCGTTGAAAAGTAGCGGAGCCGATTTCGAATCGATGGATAAGGATCGAATCGGTATTTATGTGGGGATTACGGAGCACGGGAATGTGGAGACCGAAAATGAGATCCACAACATTTCTCAATTCGACTTCGACACCAAGTTTTGGACTCATCACCACAATCCGAGAACGGTGGCTAACAACCCCGCTGGAGAGGCTTCGCTCAATCTGAAAGTGACGGGACCGGCTTACACGATCGGAGCTGCCTGTGCAGCCGGGAATTTGGGGCTGATACACGCAGTGCAAATGCTACAGCTGGGAGAGGTTGATTTCGCTATTGCTGGAGGCGTCTCTGAGAGCATTCACACCTTCGGGATTTTCGCGGGCTTCAAGAGCCAAGGGGCGCTAGCCGAGCACGAAGATCCCAACAAAGCGTCTCGACCATTTGACGCTGCCCGAAATGGTATCGTCGTCAGCGAGGGCGGGGCCCTTTTTACGCTCGAACGATTGGACGACGCTTTAGCCAGGGGATCTAAGATCTACGGAGAAATTGTCGGATATCACGTGAATTCGGATGCGACGGACTACGTATTGCCTAATCCGGAGAGGCAGACGCAATGCATGCGAGCCGCCTTGAAGAAGGCGAGAATGGCCCCTCAGGACATCCACATTGTCAATACCCACGCCACCGCAACGCCGATGGGAGATATCCAGGAATGTCAGGCGATTGCCCAAGTTTTCGAGGATTGCCCAGATACCTATGTTAATAATACCAAAGGGTTTATCGGCCATTCTATGGGTGCTGCGGGGGCTTTGGAGCTAGCGGGCAATTTGCCGTCCTTCGAAGACGGGATGGTCCATCCCTCCATCAATGTTGACGACCTAGATCCGAAGTGCTCGATTCCCAATCTTGTTCTGAATCAACCCACTCAGGCAAAACGAGTTGACGCCATTCTCAATAACTCCTTTGGTATGCTCGGAATTAATTCAGCGCTCATTGTCAGGCGCTTTTCAGTTTAGTAACGGACACTATTTTATGAGTAAAGACGAATGCAAACAAGTGGTTCTCGATATCATCGCGGAAATCGCTCCTGACGAGGAGCTGAGCGATGTTAAGCCAGATGTGGCCTTGCGGGAGCAACTGGATCTCGATTCGATGGACTTCCTCGATATAGTTATGGAGCTCCGGAAGAAGCACGGGATTGAAGTGCCGGAATCCGAGTATGGCGAATTGGTATCTTTGGATAGCTGCGCCGAATATCTCACTCCGAAGTTCAACGCATTGGTCTAAGGCAGTCGCCATTATTTGAATTTACGGGCCCGACGGTAATGTCGGGCCATTTTTATGTAGTTACAAATCGTATACAAAGATGGATAAATACGATGTTGCCATAATTGGAGCGGGGATGTCTGGGATTGCCGCAGGGATCCGCTTGGCTCATTTCGGAAAAAAGGTCTGCATTTTCGAGCGTCATTACGCGCCCGGCGGTTTGAACAGCTTTTATGCCCTGGACGGCCGGAAATACGACGTTGGCCTGCACGCCATGACCAATTTCGTGAAGCCGGGCATAAAGGCCGCGCCGTTGAATCGCATTCTTCGGCAATTGAGAATCCGGCGAGAAGATCTCAATCTGAGCGAGCAAAAAAGATCCCGGATCGCTTTTCGGGAAGCGGATCTCAAGTTCAGCAACGATTTCGAGTTACTGCTGTCGGAAATCGATCGCGAGTTTCCCGATCAAGTGGATGGATTCCGGGAGCTTGTCGAGGATGTAAAGAGTTTCGATGACTCGCGAATAGACTATCCCTATGAATCGGCCCGGAAGCGCGTTCAGGCCCGGATAGCGAATTCGCTTTTGGAGGACATGATTTTCTGTCCGCTGATGTACTATGGCAGTTCGACGGAAGAGGACATGGATTTCGGACAGTTTGTAGTTATGTTCAAATCCATTTTTCTCGAAGGCTTTGCCCGGCCATTTGACGGAATTCGGGGGATTATAAAGTTGTTGCTCAAACGCTATCGAGAGGTCGGTGGTATACGAAGGATGAATACCGGTATAGCTAAGATCGAAGTTGTTGACGGTCGAGCTGAGAAACTGATTCTCGATAGTGGCGAGGAAGTAGAAGCGAACGTGATTCTTTCCTCGGCAGGCTTGCCTGAGACGAATGCTCTGTGTAGCGAGGATTGGCTTGGGGATAGCGACGCCCAGCCGGGAACGCTGTCGTTTACCGAGACGATTTCCACCTTCGGCAAACCGATGAAGGATTTTGGCTGGGGAGAAGACGCGATCGTATTCTTCAATGGAGCGGAACGTTTCCACTATAGGTGTCCTGAAAACGCAGTGGACTTGGAAAGCGGGGTTATATGTGTTCCGGACAATTTTGACTATACGGAAAGCGAGTTTTCGGAGGGAATTGTTCGGGTCACATGCCTGGCGAATTACGATCTCTGGAAATCGTATCCAGAATTTAAATATAGGGAAGAAAAAGAAGCTTGGCGACAGAGGATATGGAAATCGGCGAAAAGCTTCATGCCTGAAACTAGCCTAGACTACTCGAAAGAGCGCATAGCTTTTGACATGTTTACGCCGACCACGGTTGAACGCTATACATGGCGGAAGAGAGGGGCCATCTATGGTTCAGCCAAAAAGCACCGGACCGGTGTTACGCCCATTTCGAATCTCTTTCTTTGCGGAACAGACCAAGGCTTCCTGGGAATCGTTGGCAGCATGTTAAGCGGTATTGCCATGGCGAATGCCCACGCGTTGCGATAGGGCATTCGCTCTAAATTGAAGGAGCGGGTTTACCTCGCGATAACTGCGAATTAAAAGTACTGTAATCGCGGCACCACGCCTCACTCTCTAGAGACGAATCAATACGTTGGAGCTCACCATTGGTTCGGCGTGGCTTGCCACCCTGAGCGTGTCTAAGGCTCGGGCAAGCTTAATTGCCCTTGATGGAGACCCTAATACTTGTACCAGATCCAGAGCGAAAAGAGCCCGAGGGCTAGAAATGCGCAGGCGAAGATCGTAATACATCCTCGTCTCGCTTCGTTGACGGAGTCTCGAGTATCAGGGTCAAGTTCGCCTTAGATATCCGAAACGGCTGCATTGGGATCGGGCTCTACACTCGGTTCCGCGGAAAGCGTTGGCAGAGTGACAGGATTTGTTGCCGCCTGAGATTCGAGAACCCCCGACGATTGCTCGATGATTGATGAGCTCGGATTGGCGCTGTAGCTGCCGTTTGCAATGAGGCTATCTCAGAATCGATCCATTGCAGTTGCCCCTCGATAGGGGCCTTCTGCTTCCGCAGATCCTGTAAGCGTTTTTCTTCCACGATGTCGTCTGTTTTTCCTTTATATCGCCTAGGAGGACGCTCGAGTTTAGGGGTATTGGGCTTAGCCATCAGATACTTGCGACTAGACGGGCGTAAAAAGGCCCATCTTCCAAAGAGGAAGATAGAGCGATAAAGTCGATTTCTGGTTGGGTTAGGCTTCGACAGCGACCTTGCGCCGCTCCTTGTCGAACTTAACCACGCCATCCTTCAGGGCGAACAGGGTGTGGTCACGTCCCATACCTACATTGGTTCCGGGATGGAAACGGGTGCCTCTTTGACGAACGATGATGTTTCCAGCGATTACTTGCTGACCGCCGAACTTCTTGACGCCGAGACGCTGAGCCGCACTGTCACGTCCGTTTTTACTGGTTCCTTGTCCTTTTTTATGGGCCATATCTAGTTTCCTCTAAAATTGTTACGAATCGATGGAGTCGATCTTGATTACGGAAAGCTCTTGGCGGTGCCCACGACGACGGTGGTAGCCTTTGCGCTTCTTCTTTTTGAAGATGACCACCTTGCGCCCGCGCTTGTTTTCAAGTATAGTAGCGTTCACTCTGGCTCCGTCTACAAATGGCGAGCCCAGTTTGAATTCCTTACCTTCCCCAAGGGTGAGCACTTCGTTGATTTCGATTTTCGAGCCGGCGTCGGTTTCGGGATAACGATTTAGGACGAGAACGTCGCCCTCAGTTACCGTGTACTGCTTGCCCTGGGTTTGGATTGTCGCTTTCATCGGAAATAAAACCGGGTAATAAGATTGGATCTTCTCACTGAATCAATCTTTTTGTGAAAAAAGTGACCACTAGATCGGATCCTCGTCGCGAGCCTGTACATATCGAGGCGATTCGTGGATATTTTGGCGACCCCAGAACGGTTGACCATTACGTCAGAGCTGTAGCGAATATAGGCTTGTGGAATACGGAGCGGGCAGTGTTCGAAGAGAGGATTGAACGACAGAGTCGAGTTTTGGACTTAGGTTGTGGAGCGGGTCGCATTGCCATCGGACTATGGGAAATGGGGTATCGAAACGTTGCCGGAGCCGATCTTTCCGAAGAGATGATTGCGGAATCTCGGGCGATTGCCCAAGTTCTTGGAGTAGAGATCCCGTTTCTAGTTGAGGATGCGACCAATTTGAGTTTCGAGGACCAGGCGTTCGATGCGATCGTCTTTGGATTTAACGGTTTAATGCAGATCCCAGGATGGGAGTCTCGACGCCAGGCATTGAAGGAAATATGGAGGGTGTTAGCCCCAGAAGGCGCTTTTATTTTCACAACGCTGGATCGAGAGGATTCCCTCTACAGCGTGGTTTTCGGCGACCAGGATAATTTCGAGCACGATATAGCCAGGAATTCATCGCTCATTGAAGAAGGGGATCGGCTCTTTCAGACTGAGCACGGAACGACATTCATGCACGTCCCGACTCGCCCCAAGGTGCAGGAAGAGCTGCAAAGCGCGGGTTTCGATGTCGTCGATTGCCGGATGAGAAGAGAGATTGGTAGGGAATCAGAAAGGGTTTTTGAATTTTCTGAGGACTGCCGCTTTTGGGTCACAAAAAAACCGACGTCCAAGAACGCCGGTTCATAATACAGGCAGGCCCTGCTACTTTGCTTTTGGATTACTCGCCAGAACTGCAGATTAATCTTTGAGCAAGTGGGAGGGTTGCATGCCGATTCGTATCGGTTTTCGGTGAGAACACAGGCGAGTAGGAGCTGCCTCCGCTAGCTTTACGTTCTTCCGAGACTGCTTCGGTCATAGCCATTTGTCCACGGGCGGCCACATGTTCACGCCCTTGGGCCCTCGCTTCCTCCGGGGCTAACTGGGCTGCTCGGAGCTTATTGGCAGCGCCTTCGCGGGCTTTGACCTGAGCCAGCTCTTGAAGCCGAGCGTCCTTCTCGGCCGCTTCCTTGGCTGCCTTTTCTTCAGCCAATCGCTTGGCTTCTTTGGCGAGTGAAGCCTTCTTAGCTTCTTCCTGAGCTTGTCGCTTTTGTTCGGCTAGGGCCTTTTCCTTCGCTTCGATGGCTTCTTCCAGTTCCGCAATTCGGGCTAGTTCCGCTTCTTTGTTTTGGCAGCCAACCAAGGTGAAGGCTAGGCCCAATCCTAGAGGGAAAAGTTATTTTTTATCGATTTGTCTCAATTTTCGCTGAATTCTTTAGGGTATCAGATACTGGACTAAGGACTTCGGGTAAAAATCCTAAACGACATTTTTGAAAGGTCAAAAAAATGAGAGAATTTGGTTGAGAGGTCGAACAATGGCAGGCACGAAGATCTCAATATCGAAGGCGGTTGGGTAGCTTAGTAGATTTCCACCGGATACACCCGTGAAAAACCGAACTTTTAGGATTGATCGCTAACCAAAAACGCGAAAGCTACTCGACCTTGACCGGAGAGATGGCTGAGTGGTCGAAAGCAACGGTTTGCTAAATCGTCGTACGGGTCACACCGTACCGCGGGTTCGAATCCCGCTCTCTCCGCCAATTTTTAAGTCGTTTTAAACC
>Ga0066378_10000633_pt1 | contig 14356 bp, 8 predicted proteins | sample Knorr_S23_td_DCM_FD_70947 | JGI IMG/M metagenome (GOLD analysis project Ga0066378, IMG submission 70947) | Marine microbial communities from Southern Atlantic Ocean transect - Knorr_S23_td_DCM_ad_71m_LV_A | ecosystem: Environmental > Aquatic > Marine > Oceanic | place: Southern Atlantic ocean...
GTGGCCCAAGGATGAGTCCATCCTGGAGGGAGCCGATGCCATCCTGATTTACGCGGATGGAGGCCAGGGACACCCTGCCATTCAGCAGAAGCGCATGCAGCTGATCCATCGTCTGGCTTCCAAAGGAGTGGGGATTGGTTGCGCTCACTACGGCGTCGAGGTGCCCGTTGGAGATCCGGGAAAAGCCCTGCAGGATTGGATCGGTGGCCATTACGAGCACCAGTTCAGCGTCAATCCCATGTGGGAGCCTGACTTCACGACCTTTCCGGATCATCCCATCACTCGAGGCGTCAAACCCTTCAAGGTTTTGGATGAGTGGTATTTCAACATGCGATTCCGCGAAGACATGGCAGGAGTCACCCCTATTTTGACTGCCACCCCTTCGGAAAAAGTGAGACAAGGGCCCTATGTGTGGCCCAAAGGACCCTACCCCCATATCGTAGCCGACAAGGGACGTGCCGAAGTCATGATGTGGGTAAGGGAGCGACCAGACGGAGGGCGCGGTTTTGGTTTTACTGGAGGGCATCGCCACGCCAACTGGGGCAATGATTCCTTTCGCAAGGTAGTCCTCAACGCGCTGCTGTGGGTTGCCAAGGTAGAAGTGCCTCCCAATGGGGTGGTCTCCTTTGTCACGGAAGAAGACCTCAAAAGAAATCTGGACCCCAAGTAAAGGTTGCCCGCTGATACAATCAGTGGAGCGAGCGACCCTCGCTAGGGCGACAAGCGCCTTGGGGTCCTTCCAAACCGATCCGGATGATCCAGCCGGTGCAGAGGACCCGGCCGCTCTATCTGGCAACCGGATGCCGGAGTGCTGACAAATCCATCGGGTGGGTGCCCAAATTGTGCGTGGAACCCCGATTGCAGTCTCCCAAGAATTCTCTCGACTTGTAAAGGTTCCACCAGAGCCACCACACAGCCACCAAAACCACCGCCGGTCATGCGCCCACCCCAGACCCCGGCGGATGGACCGAGAGATTGAAGGGCTTCGACCAACCAGTCCAATTCTGGACATGAGACCTCAAAGTCATTCCGCAAGGAGGCATGGCTTTGGTAAAGAAGATCACCCAAGGCCTCCCAGGCACCTTTTTGAAGGCAATCCACCGCTTGGAGCGTACGCGCCATTTCGCTGATCACGTGCCGGGCTCTAGCAGGATACGGCAGGCTCTCCAGTTTCGTAGAAGCCATGTCCTCAGCCCCTCGCCAGGAGGATCGCCCCAAGGCCTCCAGGCAGGCATGGCACTCCTGGCGACGACGCGCATAAGCACCTTCCACCAGGGCATGCTTGACCTTGGTGTCCAGAATCAGAAGCGTCGGAAAGTTGGAAGGCACGGCGATGTGCTGATGCGATCGGTCCATGCAATCCAGCAGGAGAAAGTGGTTCTTTTTTGCAAGGGTGACGATGGACTGATCCATGATGCCGCAAGGCATGCCCACAAAAGCGTGCTCCACCTGCTGGCAGAGGATCACTTTTTCCACAGGGTCCAGGCGATGTTCCCACAGCTCTTCCATCAGCGAGGCGATGGAGCATTCGAGGGCAGCACTGCTACTCAAGCCCGCACCAACGGGTATGTCCGAAGCCAGACTGAGTTCCAGTCCGCATGGCCGAGCCCCTCGATCTAAAAAGGCCTTCATCACCCCTATCAGATAATCGGTCCAATCCCCCTTAGGCTGCCAGGCATCCTCCAGGGAAAAGATCCGTGCGTGCGTCTGCTGCTCAGAGTGAAGGAGGATTTCGGGGCGATCGATTACACGCGCCGCCATCGCCAGCCGTCGATCGATGGCTGTCGGGAGGACCCATCCATCGTTGTAGTCAATGTGTTCGCCAATCAGATTGACCCGGCCCGGGGCATGGGAAAGCCACTCAGGCTCATGGCCATATTGCCGGATAAAACCCTCCACACATCGCTGGAGTGCCTGACTCTGATTCCCAAAGCCACCCGTCATGACGCGTCCTTGTTGGGCTGGAGCGCTCCCATGGGAACCCTCATCGCTTCCATGGTTTGCGATAGGTTTTATCCAGGAGTGCATGGGCTTGAGAATCGTCCAAAACCCGCTCGGTGCGTGCATCAAATCGCAGTCGACGCCCCAGAGCGTGAGAGGCAAAGCCCAGATGCCCCGGCGTGATGGATCGGTGGGCTGTCTCGGCCGAGGCCACACAGGTACGACGCGACTTGATTCCTTGAATAAAATTATCGATGTGGTCGGTCGAAGCAGGGATCACCACCGGGCCGGGGTCATAATCAAGCCTGGTCCATCGTTCGTCCGAAGCCGTCAGCTTGCCCCGATCCACCGCCACCCAACCTTCCTCTCCGATCCACCGCGTGCCCATGGGGAGTTGGGAAGCAATCACCCAATCCACACCGCCTGGGTAGACACATCGAATTTCGTAATCCACAGGTGTGTCGTACACGTCGGTAGACGATTGCGTCCATCCAATGGCTTCCACCTCTTCGGGTCCGGACGCATCCATCCCTGCCCCCCAGTGGGCAATGTCGTTGTGATGACCGATCCAGTCCATAATGTTGCCCCCTCCATAAGCTCGGTGCCCTCTCCAGAAGCGATGATGACGGGCTCGCATGTAGGGTAAGAGAGGAGCTGGCCCACTCCATAGATCGTAATTCAAGTTGGAGGGAACGGGAGAGATTTCAGCGCTGGCTCCAGGCTCAGTGTATCCCTTGGGCAAACCCACTTCCACACGCTTCAATCGGCCGACGTGCCCATTGCGGAGAAGCAAAACCGCACGATGAAAATTGGCCGTGGATCGCTGTTGAGATCCAGTCTGAAAAATGGCTTTGCGACGCTTGACCTCACGGTAAAGGATCTTGCCCTCCATGAAGGTGTGCGTCACCGGTTTCTCGCAATACACGTCCTTACCGTGAGCGAGAGCCGCCATCACCTGGTGATAATGCCAGTGATCCGGAGTGGCCACCACCACCGCATCAATGTCCTCGCGCTGACAGAGGGCGCGATAATCTTCGAAGACCAGACAGCCCTGATACCGTTCTCGAGCAGCGCGCTGGGCATAGAAGGACTCGACCATCTTGCGAGCGGGTTCACGTCCCAGAGCAGGGCCCTGCCCCCATGGGTTGGCACGGTAATGATGACGATCCACATCGCAGACCGCTCGCACCTGCACTTCCGGATGATTCAGAAAGGCCTGGAGGAGGTACGAACCTCGAGCTCCCAACCCAATCACTCCAACATGGATTCGGGAAGCCATTCCTGGGACGGCTCCCAGGATGGAAGGCGCCGTTCCCAACCCGACGGCCGCACCACAGGATTGCAGAAAATGCCGCCGGCTCAGGTGTGTGGGATGTTCAGGATGGATCATGGGAGCATCCTAATCAGGCACCCGAAAATGGAAATGCAAAACCGACGGTCAGGACCTCAGGGCCTCAGGACAAGACCTCTCGGATCACTCGACCGTGCACATCGGTCAGGCGAAAATCCCTGCCTGCGTAGCGGTAGGTCAATCGCTCATGATCAAAACCCAGCAAATGGAGCATGGTGGCATGCAGGTCATGGATGGAAACGGGGTTTTCGGTTGCCTTGAAACCAAAGTCATCGGTGGCTCCGTAGGTCGTGCCCCCGCGGATCCCTCCCCCTGCCATCCAAAGGGAGAACCCCCAATGATTGTGATCCCTCCCCTGGGCGGCCCCTCCCCCACCCTGATCCATTTCGACCGAAGGGGTTCGACCAAACTCGCCCGAGCAGAGAATGAGCGTTTCATCCAGCAGGCCCCGCTGTTTGAGGTCGATGATCAAGGCCGCCAGGCCCTGATCACACTCATTGGCTACCTTGCGATGGGAATCCTTGATGTTGGAATGGCTGTCCCATGGTTGAAGATTCCCATGCCATGTTTGAACAAAGCGTACCCCTCGCTCGACCAGTCGTCGGGCGATCAGAAGTTGTCGATTCTGAGGGCCTTCCCCATAGAGCTTGAGCATGTGCTCCGGCTCCTGATTGACATCAAAGGCATCGGTCGCCTCAAACTGCATGCGATAGGCCAGTTCGAAGGACTGGATGCGAGATTCAATCAATGACTCATCGGGGCGCAGGAGGGCGTGACGACGATTGAGGGCTTGAAGATAACGAAAGTGGTCGGACTGCTGCGCCCGGTTCATCCGGGCATTGTGCACATCCGCAATCAGGGCTCGGGGGTCCTCCTTGGACGTATCCACGTAGGTGCCTTGGTAGACGCCCGGCAGGAAGGCGCTGCGCCAGTTGCCGGCTCCGCCCACCGGCATCCCCCCGGGACAGAGCGCTACAAAACCAGGGAGGTTTTCATTCTCGCTCCCCATGCCCCAGGTCAACCAGGAGCCGAAACTGGGCCAGACCAGACGCTGAGTTCCGGTGTTCATCAGCATCAGGGAAAGCTCATGACTCGGCAATTCGGCATACATGGATCGAATCACCGCCAACTCGTCGACACAGCGGGAGAGATGAGGGAAAAGATCACTGACCGGGATACCACTAACCCCATGCTGGGCGAATGAAAAGGGAGAAGGCAGCGCCACCCCGGTGCGTCGCTCGGTTTGCAGATTCTCAAAGGGAAGTTTCCTGCCTCCCCAGCGATCGAGTTCTGGCTTGGGATCAAAGGTGTCCACTTGAGACATGCCACCGTTGAGAAACACGTGAATCACGTGCTTGGCTTTTCCCGGAAAATGTGTCGCCTGCGCATGGGATCCAAAGGCCTCCTGCGAAAGCATGTGGCCGAGGGCCATCCCTCCCATGCCCATGCCCGCACGATGAAGGAAGCGGCGTCGGCTCCAGATGGGATTTCCGTTGGATATCGGGTGTTGCATCAATCGACAAAAACAAATTCATTGGAGGCGAGCAGAGCATGCGCCAACCGCTCAAGGGCCACCTCAGGGGATGACCCTTGCCATTTCTCCATGGCCTCACGAGCCATCAGTCTTTCCTCCCTCTCTGGAGCACGCCCGTAGGCCCATCGATAGAGAAGCGTGACCGGATCCTGTGACGAGTCCTTGGCCTGGGTTTGTGCGCGCCGAGCCATGGCGGTAGCTCGATCCAGAATGAATCGAGAGTTGAGCGCAAACAAGGTTTGCTGAGGTACGGTGGTTTCCGGCCGCCTGGCCGTGCAGGCACTGGGGTTGGCTCCATCGAAGGTGGTCAGCAAAGGGGACGGTACGTCTCGATTGACAAAACCATAGACACTGCGGCGAGGGACCTCCTGGTTGGTCATCATGTCGAAGGGCTTTCCTCCCATCGACAGGTCCAGTTCTCCCGATGCACTGAGCATGGCATCTCGCATGGATTCCAGACTCAGGCGACGACGCGGCATGCGCCACCAGAGGCGGTTGTCCGGATCCTTCCCCCGAGCCTGAGAGCGCTCCATGGAAGCCTGAGCATAGGTCTGGCTAAGCACCAGTCGCCGATGGAGTCCTTTGAGGGACCAGTCATTATCCAGCAATCCCTGAGCAAGGAAATCCAGCAGCTGAGGATGCGTCGGAGGAGCTCCTCGCGTCCCAAAATCATCGGGGGTGCGCACCAGACCTTTGCCAAAATGGTGCTTCCAGACCCAATTGACCACCACCCTGGGTGTCAGTGGGTTGTCCGGCGAGACGATGGAGAGGGCCAGAGCCTTACGAGGTGGGTGCGTGGCGAAGGCATCGGGCGCCATCGAACCCAAGGTGGAGAGAAATCCCGGTTCCACGATCTGGGCCCGATCCAGAGGGTTGCCCCTGCGAAACACGTGATACGTTTTGGAGTCGGCCGCTGGCTTTTGCTGGAGCACCATCGCCCGAGGGGGTGAGCCCTCATGGTTCAGGTGAAGGTCGTGAATGGCACCTCGTCGTCCCCCCAGGTGGTCACTGACAGTACGATTGAGCAGGCGCGAGGCCTGATCATCCTCAAGGGCTGTCGGAGTGCCGCGGGCATAAAGATGATGCCTAAGCTGGCGATCGATGGCTCCATTGATGGTGGCGTGCCTGGCATCCTGATCAGGAATGACCGAGGCCTCAGGCAAGGCTTCCCGAGCCGCCTCCAGGCTGGCAGTGAGCCATTGTTCCTGGGCCTGGGAAAACACTTCACCATAGACCCCCGCAAGCGCCTCCAGCGAATCCGGGCGTTGCGTTTCGAGGGCCTCCAGAACCATGGGATTCCAGGCAGGAGTCTTGGAGCCCAGTTCCTGACGGGCTCCCCAGGAGGCAGGGTCGCCATTGGCCTCCTTCCAAATGGCCAACTGCTTCTCCAGGCGCTCCATCCAGGGTTGTTCGTCGGCTTGGCTCAGGATTTTCCAGGGGCCAAATACCGGGTCGCTTTCAGGCAACCCTGAAAGATACCTTCTCCACCGCTCAAGGACATGAGGACGCAAGTCATCGGTTCGAAAAGAGAGAAAGGACACCGATAGATCCTGTTCGGGGGTTCCCTGAGCCAAGGCCTGCAAGTAGGCCCCGACCTGCATGCGCAAACGAGCTCTGAGAATCTCTCCCTGCTCCCGGGAAACATCCGTATATTGCTGGTTCAAGTGCTCAAGAGACTCCTGATAAGCTTTCAAGGAATCACTCTGATCCGGTTGCCCTACCAAAGGGAGGAGATCGGGCTCTTCGCTGCCATCCAAAGCAGCATAGAGCTGGTAATAATCAGTGGTTGGAATGGGGTCAAATTTGTGGTCGTGGCAGCGCGCACACGTCACCGTCAGCCCCATGAGCCCCCGGGTGATGACATCGATCTGATCATCCAAGGTGTCATGTCGCGTGCGGAACCGCTGCCCCACGGTCAGAAAACCCAGAGCCGCCAGGGCTGGATCCTGATTCGGCAACCCAAGGGAATCAGCTGCCAGTTGTTCCATGATAAAACGATCGTAAGGAAGATCCTGATGGAAGGCATCGATGACGTAATCACGGTAGGTGTAGGAAAAGGGAAATCGGGTGAAACCGATCGCACTCCCCCCATGAGTGTCGGCATAGCGGGCAATGTCCAGCCAATGCCGCCCCCAATGCTCCCCATACTGCTTGGAGGCCAGCAGATCGTCCACAACTTCCGCCCTGGCATCTGAAGAAGGATTCTCCAGAAACGCATCCATCACCTGCGGTGAAGGTGGCAGACCCGTCAAATCAAAGCTCACGCGTCGCAGCCAATGGGCAGGGCTGGCAGGAGGCGAAAAATCAAGACCCTGCTCCTGCAGTCGAACCAGAATGAAGCGATCGATATCGGAAAGATCAGGGTCTTCCATCTGTGGTGGATCCACACGGCGGAGGGGCTCAAAGGCCCAATGTCCCTCATAGGAAGCTCCCTGTTCAATCCAACGCGCAAAAAGATACTTCGCCTCGGGCGAAAGCGCCTTGCCCTCTTCAGGCGGTGGCATGATGTCATCGGGATCCTGACTGAGCAGACGCTCCATCAAGGGGCTGGCCTGAGGATTCCCCGCCACGATCGCACTGGAGCGGGCGGCAGCCTCCAGATCCAGACGTAAGTCTCCCTTGCGCTGAGAGGCATCCGGTCCGTGGCAGTGAAGACAGTGCTCGGCCAGAAGAGGCCGAATGTGCTCGTTGAATGAAATCGTTTCAGGCGACTCGGCAAGGACCGAACTCTGCAGGACCCAGACTAAAAGCCACCCCATTCCGGAAGGCCTGCTGGCCCAGTGACCATCGTGTTTATGGGAAGCAACCCGGAACATGAGACTGTTCGAATTTATCAGGCTGCGGGAAACTGTCCAGAGTGATCCATGCAAGCTCCTGGAGAGGATTCCACCCGGTCAAATACCTACCGGGCCCAACGACAAAGAGAACCTTGGCAGAGGGGCTTGGATGGTGAATGATGGGCCCATGCAGACACCTTCCCCTACTCCCAAGGCGAACCCGAATCGGCGGAAGTTCATCAAGCAAGCCGGCACCCTGGGCGCAGGCGCCGCTCTTGCCTCTCAATCATCTCTCTGGTTGCCACGGGTTCAGTCGCAGGAAACCAAACGCCTGGGCTATGCGCTGGTCGGACTGGGTGGACTGAGCACTCACCAGATTGCCCCCGGACTGCAGAAAACCCAACACAGCTATCTGGCGGGCATCGTCAGCGGCACCCCCTCCAAAATCAAGGCCTGGCAGGCCAAGTATCAAATCCCGGAAAAGAACTGCTACAATTACGATACTTTCGACCAGATCGCGGACAATCCAGATATCGACGTGGTTTACATCGTGCTGCCCAATGGCATGCACGCTGAATACACCATCCGAGCAGCCAAAGCCGGTAAGCACGTCCTGTGTGAAAAGCCCATGGCCAATACCGCCTCGGATTGCATGGCCATGATAGAAGCCTGCCGGGATGCCGGGAAAGAATTGGCCATCGGTTACCGCTGCCAGTTTGAACCTCATCACCAGACCTGCATGCAGCTGGCTCGAGACAAAACCTTTGGGAACCTGAAGGTGATCGATGCCGGCTTTGGCTTCAAGATCGGGGACCCCAACCAGTGGCGACTCAAGGCCGATCTGGCCGGTGGAGGAGCGCTGATGGATGTCGGCATTTACGCCTTGCAGGCGTGCCGTTACCTGGCCGGCGAGGAACCCATCGAAATCTCGGCTCAAGAAACCAAGACCGACCCTGTCAAATTTGCCGAAGTCGATGAATCCATCGTATGGACCATGAAGTTCCCCAGTGGTGTGCTGGCCTACTGCAGTACGACATATGCCTTCAGTGGGATCAACCGCTTCCATGCGCACTGCGACAAGGGTTGGTTTTCCCTCAATCCCGCCTACAGCTACGGAGGGATCAAAGGTCAAACCAGCAAGGGAGAAGCCATCGAGCATCCTGAAATCGATCAATTTGCTCAGGAGATGGATGATTTCTCACAAAGCCTACTCCAAGGCAAACGTTCCAGAGTCTCAGGGGAGGAGGGCTGGAAGGACCTGAAGGTCATCGAGGCCATCTATGCCTCCATCCGTTCCGGAGAAGCCATCAAGCTTTAGAAATTCGGCATCTGACCTCAGGGTTGAGGCGCCGGCGGAGGCAGGAACTCACCCGGAAGCGCTTCGCTGGACTCATAGTAGCCGATGGGAAGATCTGCCAAGGGGTCACGATTCTTGTAGGCCTCATATTGTTGAGTGCCCCAAAGAATGCCTCCCAGCACCGTTACCAGTAAGACGAGGACAAACACCATCTTCCAGGGGACACGCGACAGGGCGTAAGCAATGCCTTCGATGAATCCACGATCCGGGCCTTGCAAGGGTTCGGATCGTTCAAAGGACTTACCCTGGGTCATTTCCTGATTGAGCTGCTCCACCAGCTCGCTTGGGTCAAGCTGCACCAACTTGGCGTAGGACTTGACCGATCCACGAACATAGACAGGAGCCGAGAAGACCTGATAGCGTCCTTCCTCAATGGCCAGAACCTGATCCGTGCGTAGCTTGGTCAGTCGAGCAACATCCTCCATGCTCCAATCCTTGGATTGGCGTGCGGAGGCAAGTTGTTCACCGACTGATGGCATGTCTCTTGTATAAAGGATCGAGGTTCTTCAAGGCAAGTGGCGATCGAGAGGAATCCATTACCTGCAAATCGCCGCTCTCAGAAATCCATGCAAGGGCCCTCTACCCATCGAAAGGAAATGATGCTCATCACATTGGGCATGATCATGTTGGGGGTTTCTTCACGCACCTGGGCAAGGAGTGTCATGCCTGCCTGGATGCTTCTTTATGGAGGAGATTTTTTGTGGGCTGCGTCGGTTTATGGAACATTGGCAACGATGATGGGGAAGGCTTCCCCGAGGAACCTCCTCGCCCTGTCCATGACTCTGTGCCTGGGTGTCGAACTCTCCCAACTCGTCTCGTCGCCGTGGCTGGAAAACGGGCGATCCCACACTCTCCTTCGCTTTCTATTGGGCCAGGGATTTCTGTGAAGCGACCTCGCCTGCTACCTGGGGGGTATTGGGAGCATGTATCGGTGGCATCGATGGCGGCAAAAATGAACCTTTTCAATGGGTGGGGTCTTTTTTTACGGTGGTCGCTCTTTCATGAAAATAAACCGCAAGCAGAGGCTGTTGCCCTACCTCTTACTATTCATGACCCTTCTGGGGTCGGTTCATCATCAAGCACAGACCTTCACCGGCGAAGGCGACTGGAAAAGCCCCGAGCGATGGGATACCGGATCGGTTCCCGGAGACAATGCCATCACCATCATCAACGGAGTGGCGGAAGTCTCCGAAAATATTGGAGTCAATAATGCGGACAATCCCTCACGCATCATCATCGGTCAGGAAACCGAAGGTCGAGTTCATGTCACGGGTGGCACCTTGAGTGGCGCCAATGGAGGCGGTGCCGGTATCTTTGTAGGGGCAGGCCCAGGCGGGGAGGGATACCTTCACATCGCCCAAGGAACAGGTTTCCGATCTCAGGGTGGGAACATGGTGGTTCAGGTAGGCGATGAAGAAGGCGGTCGGGGTTTTGTTTCTGTTGCCGGGGAACTGCTCAATTACAAATATTTCCGTATTGTCAACGGGACGCTTGAAATGCTCCCCACCGGCATCAACAACCGCTTCAATCAACTCGACACCCTTTCCACCATTGAACCTGACGGTGTGCTCTCCTATGTCATCGATGGAGATCAAGTGGGGACCCTGGCCCGCGCCAATGCCAACGGTCTCAATGTGGACATTTTTCCCGGGGCCAACCTGAAGTTGACTCTGGAAGGCGACTTTGAAGTCAATGACTCATGGGTGCTCATGCGCTATCACACCCTGGTCGGAGCCTTCGAACAAGGCACCTCTTACACCAATCAACAGGGGTACACCTTTGAGCTGGACTACGGATCGGGCGAAGACAGCGAACTGATTGCCACCTTGGTATCCACCGCTGCAAGGCCCACCATTCATGCCTTTGCGGCATCGCCCTCAGGCATCACCCTGGGAGCTTCCACCACTCTCACCTGGGAGGTCGGCAGCTTTGATCAACTCACCATTAAACCCAGCATCGGCAATGTGAAGGGCTCGACGACAAATGGCAAAGGCCAGGTGGAAGTGAGCCCTACCCAAACCACGACCTATGAACTGAAGCTCGAAAAGGGAGGGGCTTCGCTCAGTGCCAAGATCATCATTGTTGTGGATCAGGCACCCATCATCGGTCAATTCAATGTGTCTCCGACCATCATCGAACCCAATGGTTCGGCTTTGCTGGAATGGGTCGTGGATGGGGCTGATACCATCCTCATCGAGCCCGGCCCGGGAGAAGTCGATCCATCAGGCAGCCAATCCATCTCGCCGGCAGAGTCCACGCGCTATCGGTTGACGGCCACCAACGCCAATGGAAGCAGCACCTCCGAAGTGGATCTCACCGTCGATGCCATTACCGCTGCCCTGCAGCTCAGCTTTGATGCCGCAGCTCCCAACCAAGTCAATGGAGCCCTGTTTGACGTTCTCACCGGAGCCAGTTTTGATTTGAAGACAGCCCAGGTAGACACACAGCTGGAAACCTTCAGCACACGCCTCACCGCTGCCTACCGCTTGAATCAATTCGGTGGCAATTCTGGGGGAGATGGCAATGCCTTCCCAGGGGGAAGCACCACCTATGAAGCATGGGTGCGCACTGGCTCACTGGAGAGCCAACCCCAGGTCATCTTCGAAAACGGCAACAGCAGCGATGGGTCCTGTCTCCTCATCAGCGAAAAGGAGGTCACCTACCTCAACAGCAGTGGTGGAGAAAGAACACACGATCTCCGAGTGCCCCTCTCCGGTCTGTCTTTGACCGATTTCCTTCAGATCAGCGTCTCGGTGGATGCCGACAATGAGACGATTGTCATGACCCTCAAGGCAGCGGCAGGGGGTGAAGCAAGCAACCAATCTCAGGGACTGGTCGGTCTCCCCAATGGTCGTGCTTCCCTGTTCAACTGGACCAATTTCAGCGCCGCACCCAGTGGGGCATTGGGTGGTATCGGTACGGAGGTGCCCGAAGGAGTCACCCTCTTTCAAGGGGAACTGGCCTTGCTGAATATTTATCGACGCGCTCTCAGCGCCGATGAAATTCAAGAACTCTTCGATCGCACCACCCTGCCGGACCCTGGCTTGATCACCGCATTCTCAGCCAGCCCCCAGCGCATTCAAAGCGGCGATATGGTCCGCCTTTCCTGGTCGGTGAACCCCCATGAGACCCTGACGCTGAAAACGCCTTCCGGTCAAATCGATTTGCGTGACATGGATCATCTGGAACTCATGCCTACGGTCTCCTCTGCCTTCACCTTGATCGCAGAAGGTCCCGAGGGTGCCAGCGCCCGTTCCGTGCTGGTGTGGGTCGACATTGCGGAGGATGCAGTGATCCTGACAGAAAGCAGCGATGACTGGAACCAACCCGGGGCTTGGGCCGATGGCCAATCACCCAGCAGTGCCAAAGACTATGTGGTCACCGACTTCATGGCCAGCTCCCTAGGTGTCCAAGGTGATTTCGACGCCCGCTTTGGAGGCGGCTCCCTTGAATTGATGGGCATGGGAAGCCGTCTGCGCATCGCCAATGACCTGACCGATCAAATCACCATTCCCCGGTTCAAACTCTCCGGAGGCACCGTGGATTACACAGCTGAGGAAGGCTCGGTTACCGTGGAGGGTTCGTGGGAAGTGCTTCGGGAGAGTCTCATCGACATCCGTGGGACCTACAACGCCATGTATCTCAATGCCAGTATTTCAGGCGATGCCGATTTGCGTTTTTGGGCAAATCCCACGGACCTGGCTTCGGATGAAACCCTCATTTTGACCGGTGATCTCAGTGGCTGGCGAGGTGGTCTGATCCTGGAGGGTGGGCGGACCTACGCCGATGCTTCAGGGGGGATTGGCCATGGGGACCTGTTGCTCATCAACGCCAACCTGGAAGTCAACCAAGCCATCAACAACCCGGAAGGCTCAGTGGAGTTGCGCCAGAACAGCCACCTCATCCTCTTTGCCCAAGCCACCATGCGCGCACTGAACATCCGTCAGTCCGATGGTTCGGCCATCGCCATTCCGGCCGGCACGTACAATGTCTCATCCTGGACCACCACTGCCGAAGGTCTTGGAATCGATCCGCTTCAGATCGATTTGATGGGAGGCGCCGAACTGACCCTGCTCGAGACCATCGGACTACCGACTCAAGGCAGTGTTTTTACGGGCCAGGGCCTCTGGAAATCAGCATCCAACTGGAGTGAAGGCATTCCCACCGATGGGAGCAATGCCATTGTCAATGGATCGGCTGAAGTAAATGAGAACATCGGATCGAGCAATGCGGACAACCCCTCCAGAATTTTCGTGGGAGATAACGCTACCGGAAGTCTCCGCGTAACAGGCGGCACCTTGAGTGGCGCCCACAGTGGCAACAATGCCGGACTGTTTGTCGGGCGTGGCCCATCGGGCATGGGCGAGATCCTCATCGAGCCTGGCGCGGCACTGCGATCTCAAGGGGGTGGCATGGTGGTGCAACTGGGCGATGAATCGGGTGGAAGGGGTGACATCGTGGTCGGTGGAGAACTCTTCAACTACAAGTTTTTCCGCATCCTCAACGGAACCCTTACCATGCTCTCAACGGGATCCAACCGCAGCTTCAACAGCACCGACACCTCGACCATTGGCAGTCAAGGGACGCTCGCCTTTCACATCGATGGAGATCAGGTGGGGAGTCTTTTGCGATCCAATGCATCGGGACTGAACCTGGTCATTGATCCGGGTGCCCATCTGGAGGTTCAATTGAGCGGCTCAATGAATGAATCGGACAGCTGGGTGCTCATGGATTACACCACCCTGTCAGGCACCTTCGCAGAAGGCACCCGATTTACCAACGCACAAGGTCACACTTTTGAGTTGGACTACGGATCCGGAGACAATGACCTGCTGACCGTCACCTTGGTGACCCTCAACCCCGACGCCGCGGAACCCACCTTAAGCCTGAAGCCATCACCCGATGGGTGGGTCCTCGAATATACGGGACAACTGGTGTCTTCCACTGAAGTCCAAGGAGACTATCAACCGGTTCCGGGTGCTAGCTCGCCCTACCTGTTGACCCCGGGTGAGCCACAACGTTTCTATCGAGCCGTTCGTTAGCCCGTCGCCTTTTCCATGAGCACTCAAAAGGGGATGGTCCACCTGAGGATCATCCCCTTTTTTAATGACAGAATCTGGTCTCAGGTTTATAAAATCGGCTAGAAAGGTTCCCATGTTCGTATCAGGCGTTGAATCCTCCACTTCCTATTCCCTGCGCATGCTGGCTGATTCCATGCAGAACCTTCAGCGTTCGGTTGCCCGGCTTTCCTCGGGCTCCAAGCTCGCCTGGATCGGGGAAGATCCAGCAGGTGCGGGCATCTCCATCAAATTTGATGCGGAAGTCAGCCGTCTACAGGCGGCCAGGAGCAATGTCGGAAACGCCACTTCCTTTTCTCAAACCCAGGATGGTTACCT
>Ga0066378_10000635_pt1 | contig 14328 bp, 14 predicted proteins | sample Knorr_S23_td_DCM_FD_70947 | JGI IMG/M metagenome (GOLD analysis project Ga0066378, IMG submission 70947) | Marine microbial communities from Southern Atlantic Ocean transect - Knorr_S23_td_DCM_ad_71m_LV_A | ecosystem: Environmental > Aquatic > Marine > Oceanic | place: Southern Atlantic ocean...
ACCGGCAAACTTAGGTTTCTGGGGGAACCTTTCTTGCCACTGGTCGCCAGACCGCCCTTTATTTCGCGAAATTCAAAGAAACCATCATGAGCGCAACAAAAGAAGTCAAATCGCCTTCCCAAGACACCCGTGAATTTAACGGGGCCGACATCCTCGTCGAATCTTTGGTGCGTGAAGGTGTGACCGATATTTTCGCCTATCCAGGCGGTGCGTCCATGGAGATGCATCAATCTTTGGCTAAGGCGAAGGACAAAATCCGCACGATCTTGCCTCGACATGAGCAAGGCGGCTCTTTCGCCGCCGAAGGTTACGCAAGAGCGACGGGCAGGCCCGGCGTGTGCATGGCGACGAGCGGACCGGGAGCTACGAATCTAATGACGGCCATCGCGGATGCCTACATGGATAGCACGCCGCTGGTTTGCGTTACGGGGCAAGTTTATTCCAAATTTATAGGCAAAGCGGCTTTCCAGGAAACTGACTTCTTTGGGATGACTTTGCCGGTCGTCAAGCACAGCTATCTGGTTATGGACATCAACGACTTGGCTCGCATCGTTAAAGAGGCGTTCAAAGTCGCAACCACGGGCCGACCCGGACCTGTTGTCATCGATATTCCTAAGGATGTTCAGCAGGCGAAAATTGTCCCTGAGTGGCCTAAGGAGATTGAGCTCCGCGATTCGAAGAATCCTGAGAAGGCCAGTGATACTGAGCTGAAAAACGTTCTTCATCTCATAGAAGAAGCCAAGCGTCCCATGGTTTATTACGGGGGCGGCATCGTTTCCGCGGAAGCCTATGACGAGCTTGGCGCGTTCATAGAAAAAACAGGAATCCCCTGCTCTTCTACTCTAATGGGAGTGGGAGCGTTCCCTGAAACGCATCCCCTCTCGCTAAAGTGGTTTGGAATGCACGGGTCTGCTTACGGGAATCTTGCCGTCCACAATTGCGATTTGCTCCTGGCCTTTGGCGTTCGTTTTGATGATCGAATAACCGGCGATGTATCCAAATTCGCCCCTCAGGCTGAGATCGTTCACATAGACGTAGACGCCTCCGAGCATAACAAGAACAAGATCGTCCACCATCCGATCTGCGGAGACATCGGCCATGCCATGGGCCGAATGGTCGAACTGATGGATCAAATCGATTTCTCCAAGCCGCATCTAGAGGCCTGGCTGGATCAGATCGGCGAGTGGAAGAGGGATTATCCATTCGAATACGAGGACAGTCCCCATATTCTTGGTCAAGAGGCAGTTCGCGTTCTTTATGAATTAACGAAAGGAGAGGCCATCATTACGACTGGCGTTGGGCAGCACCAGATGTGGGCTGCGCAGTACTACGACTTCGCCCATCCGCGTCATCATATTTCCTCTCTCGGTTTGGGTTCAATGGGCTATGGTTACCCATCCGCCCTCGGAGCTAAAGTCGCCTGTCCCGACAAGGAAGTTATCGATATCGATGGCGATGGTTCATTCGTAATGAACGTGCAGGAATTGGCCACGGCGAAGATAGAGAAGATCGCCGCTAAAGCGATGATCCTCAATAACCAGCACTTAGGAATGGTTATGCAATGGGAAGACCGCTTTTACGATAGCGTCCGAGGCAACACCATCTTAGGTGACGAGGACAACATCGGTTCCCCCGAAAATATCGAGGCGTTATATCCCAATTACGTGGAAATAGCCAACGGTTTCGGTTTACCGGCCCGGCGCGTGCATAAGAAGGAAGAACTGCGAGACGCGGTACAAGAAATGCTCGATAGCGAAGAGGCATTCGTTCTCGATGTTATCACTCCCTACACTGAGCACGTTCTTCCTATGATTCCAGCCGGTCGATCGGTCGATCAGATGATCGTCAAATAGCGATTTTTTGCACCTTATAAAGAAAGGCGATCAATTATACGTTCAGTCGATGCAAACGTAGTCAACCAGCGTGTTTTCGTAGAAATTAGGTGGTTGAGCGGGATTTAACTTCGATCGTAATAGCGGTGAGGTTATCTCGGCCGCTCTCGTCGATCGAATCTTTGATGATTCTTTCAACTGGACTTAATTCCGCTAGATTTGACGGTGGCGAATCGATCAACGTATGAATTCGGCGATTAGAAATACCATCGGTGACACCATCGGTGCAAAGGGCAAAACGATCACCAGGCAAATAGTCGACTGAACCGATTTGCGGATCTAGCTTCTGGATATTTCCGCCCAGGGCTTGATTCAGGATATTGCGGTCCGGGCGCATTTTCGCCTCGAATTCAGTGATCTTTCCCTGTCTCACCAATTGTCCGACATGGGTATGATCATGGGTCAGCTGTTGCATTTCATCGTTTTTAGGCAGATAATAAATTCGGCTATCGCCTACATGAGCGAAGTACATACGATCAGGATTGAACCAGCAAAGGCTTAAGGTTGCTCCCATTCCGCGGCATTCCTCGTAATGAATGCCCATGGTAACCATTTCGCTGTGTATCCGCGAAAACAATTCTCCCAAGATCTGAGCGCAGCCTCGGTCGATTCCCATGGCGGCCAAACTGAAGGTTTTCGGCAGCAGATCGGTAATTTTGTCGACGGCGATCTTGCTGGCGAACTCTCCCGCTTTTGCGCCGCCCATCCCATCGCTGACCGCGAAAATAAAGTCTTCTCCATCCATTGGAGCTGAGCCGTCTTTGCCTAGGTAGCGAACCTCGCGAGCGTCGAACGTTAAGGCGAGAAAAGCGTCCTCATTATTTTTGCGAAAACGCCCAACATCGGTCCGCCCATGCCAAGACAAACTCAACCTAAAGCCGGAATCCTGGCTAGCGTTCTCACTCATTATTCTCTCTATCCTCTGGTTGAAGGAATCCTTCCCCGCTTTCCAGAATTACAGCGTATTCAAAATCGATGATACAGAATCGTCCTAGTCGGGCGTTGTAAGTGATGTTGCGAGAAGCGGGATCCCCATGGCGTACGCCGTACTCCTTTTCTAGCTCTTTGTACAGCTGATCGGTACGAGCCTGGCTTATGGAATCCTCGACCCGAGCCCCACAATTGGTGGTCACTATGCAAAGCGTCTCCGCATCGTACTCGACCAGTCTAGGGACGAAATCGCAGTCCCTCTCTTCCAGATATTTAAGGACCCTTCTTTCGTTGTCGAAGCGCTCTTTAGCTTCCGGGCCGCGAAACGTCTTGTGGACTTTTCGGTCATACCCGATTCGAACGCTCGCTCGTTGCGTATCTTTGATCTCTCGCATGTTCTATTTTGAGCTGATTCTGGAGTAATTTTGGGCGCCGGCTGAAAAATTTCCTGTGATTTTATTAATGGTTGTGTATCGGCACAACTTTTGCTCCTGTCGTATCCCGTTCCTAAGTTGGCAACCTGCTCCTGGAAGCGAAATGACTTTCGGGACAACTAAACCCTTAAAAACTAACGATAAAATTATGGCTAAATACAAGCTCGAATACATATGGTTAGATGGGTACGAGCCCGTACCTCATCTCCGTGGAAAAACGCGCGTCGCATCCGAGGCGCCTAATTCGCTAGACGATTGCCCTATGTGGGGATTCGATGGCAGTTCAACGCAGCAGGCGGAAGGCGGGGACTCGGATTGCATGCTCAAGCCGGTTGCTCTTTATCCAGACGCGGGCCGCAAGAACGCCTATCTCGTCATGTGCGAAGTTATGCTTCCTAATGGTGAGCCTCATCCCAGCAATCACCGGTCAACAATTCTCGATGACGAGAATGCCTGGTTTGGTCTTGAGCAAGAGTACTTCTTGTTTGAGGATGGACGCCCTTTGGGCTGGCCAGAAGAAGGCTTCCCAAATCCCCAAGGGGAATACTACACTGGTGTTGGCTACCGGAATGTAGGCTCTATCGCTCGCGAAATCGTGGATGAGCACATGGAACTCTGCCACGACGCTGGTATCAATCATGAAGGTATCAATGCGGAAGTGGCCAAAGGGCAGTGGGAATTCCAGATCTTCGCAAAAGGATCACGTAAGTGCGCAGACGATGTTTGGATAGCTCGCTACTTGCTGGAGCGCCTTTGCGAGAAGTACGGCATCTATGTAGAGTGGCACTGTAAGCCGTTCACAGGTGACTGGAATGGTTCTGGCATGCACTGCAATTTCTCCACCAAGTTCATGCGTGAAGTTGGGGGCAAGGACTACTTTATGGCATTGATGGACGCCTTCGAAAAGAACAAGGATGAGCACATCGCGGCTTACGGTCCCGACAATCACATGCGTTTGACTGGTCTCCACGAGACACAGTCGATTGACAAGTTCTCTTGGGGAGTTGCCGACCGCGGGGCTTCCATTCGTGTCCCGCACTCATTTGTAGCCGATGACAAGTATCAAGGATACCTGGAAGACCGTCGTCCGAATTCCCAAGGCGATCCTTATCAGATCTGCTCCCGAGTCCTCAAGACGGTTGCCGAAGTTCCTGTCCCAGCGAACGCTTGATGGCGGAGAGCACAAGCGAACTGTATATTTCAAGTAGCGAGCGGCTCTGGATGATATCCGGGGCCGCTTTTTTTTTGTTGTTGGCCGGCCTTCCCGCAACTGGGTATCGGCGTCAACTTGCATCCTATCCACTGCGGGAAGTTCGCTTGCGAGCGAATCAACGGGAGTCAATTCCGATGAAACAATCGCTCGCGAGAAGCGGGCTTTCTGCATCGTTTAATCGCGTGTTTTGGCTAATTCGACGCTTTGCACCGCTGCGTGATCACTGATCGATCAAACTGTACCGCTAGGTTTTATGCGGCGGGCTCCTCTTGCGCCGCCGTTGTCCCGCTATTAAGCTTGCACTTCACTCCTTTCGCATGGAGGAAGCACTAGCGGTTCGTTGAGGGCAGTAGGAGCGGGTTAATCCCGCGACCATTACACATGAACCCCGTCAGCGACGCGGGACAAACCCGCTCCTACGCTCGACTGCAAGTCAAGCTGACTCCAATGCCCCGCCGCAGCGCGTAAGCTTGAGACCAACCCCAACCGCTAGAGTCTGGCGCCGCATTAATGGGACCCAAGAACCGAGCACCTAATATCAAGGCAACAAGCTATCGTTTCAATGCCTTGTCCAACGTCCCGTCCTTGTCGTCGGCGAAAAGCCGCTCCTCATCTCCATAATGCTCACCGTCGATAAAGATCTGCGGAACAGTCTTCTCTCCGTTGGCCCGGCGTTTCATCTCGAGATAATTCCTTAGTGGCAGTTTCCAGCCTACCAACATGGGTACTTCGCGATACTGGTAGGAAATTCCGTTCTCGTCCAAGAACCGCGTAGCTTGGCGAGTGTAGGGGCAAAAGACGCTCCCAAACACTTCTACATTTCGATGATTGTTCGGGCTTTTATCAGTCGTTGTATCCAGATTCTCCATGATCGCTCAGATCTAGACCAATGACTTCGTCCTGTTCATCGACTTTCAGTCCAATGGTTGCCTGTAGAATTTTCAGGATGACAAAGGTGACGACTATCGTGAAGATCGTTACGGCGATCGCGGCGAACAATTGGTTACCGAGCTGCTTGCCAATCTCGATCCCTTCGACCTTCCCCCCAAGACTGGGAGATCCGAAAAAGGCTACGAGAACGGTTCCTGCGAAACCTCCAACGCCGTGAACGCCAAAAACGTCGAGGGAATCATCGTATTGGTAGCGACTTTTGATAGTAGTACACATCCAATAGCAAAGGACGGTAGAAACGGCTCCTATGACGATGGCTCCTAGCGGGCCTACTGATCCACTTGCAGGCGTGATCGCCGCCAATCCAGCGATCGATCCTGTCACGATTCCCAATGCACTAGGCTTGCCGACTTTGACCAACTCGCATACCATCCAGCCCAATGCGCCGGTCGCAGCGGAAATATGGGTGACCAGAATGGCCATTGTCGCATCTGGGTTGGCCCCTAATGCGCTACCCCCATTGAATCCAAACCATCCTACCCAGAGCATGCCCGCACCAGTGATGGTCATAGGCAAATTGTGAGGCAAAATCTGGCGATTTGGGTAGTCTCGTCGCTTGCCAATGACTATACAGGCCACCAACGCCCCGACTCCCGCGGTGATGTGAACGACGATTCCACCTGCAAAATCGATCACACCCCTGTCGGCAAAGAAGCCACCGTCTCCGCCCCAGACCATATGGCAGACGGGTAAGTAGACAAAGATCGCCCATAGTGCCGAAAACCAAAGCATGGCGGAGAATTTGATACGCTCTACGTAGGCTCCTACCATCAGCGCTGGAGTGATGATGAAAAACGTCATCTGAAACATGGCAAACAGAGGCTCTGGGATCGTTCCCCAAGGAGAGTTCACGGTGACGCCTTTCATAAATGCTTTATCAAGTCCTCCGACAAACGCGTTCAGTCCTGTCTTTCCAGCCTCCATCCCAGTGGTCGAAAAAGCTAGGCTGTAGCCGAAGACGACCCAAAGAATTGTCATCAATCCCGCGAGAGCGAAACAGTGCATTAAGACGGAGAGCACGTTTCGTCCTCTGACCAATCCCGCGTAGAAAAGGGATAGTCCCGGAATCGTCATGAAAAGCACCAAAGCGCTAGCTGACAAGATCCAAGCCGTGTCACCGGAATCGAAGCCGGGAACATCCTGGCCGAAGGCGATTGAAGGGAGGAAGAACAACGACAGCAGCGCTACCGCTAGAGGGTTTTTTCTAGTAAGCATGGGTTTTGCGGAAAAGGGTTTTTACAGGGGCAGTTTATCCGGTGGTGCCGAAAAAAGAGGCGTATCCTTTTCCCCCCAAATGACGAAATCAACGGAAAACGTTCATTTTGCGGACCTAATCGAACGATGGCTCCACTTAGAGCTATTTCAGCTCTCATTGAAGGATCAAGCCATTACCTGGGCTTCATCAGCTATTTTCTGGGCCTGCAGAGAAAGCTCGGCGGCCTTAAATGCGTGCTCTTGAGTCATGGCATTCTCAGTGCGATTCAGCATATCCAAAACCAGCTCGCCAAAAAACGGAAAATGCTGAGGCCCTTCGAATGTCTCTTCCCTCTCCTCTTCTTGATTGACCCAGAAGACACTGGGAGATCCGCCAGGCCGTCCAATATCTAGATATTTACGCACTTCAATGTATCCGTCAGTCCCCAAGGCAAAGAGGCGTCCGTCGCCCCATGCGCGAGCCGCGTCTGGAGTGAACCAGTCGATCCGGCAATAGCAGGAAGCCCCATTGTCCATCGTCATTGAAGTTTCACCGAAGTCTTCCAGCTCTGGTTTGTCTGGATTGTTGAAATTCTCCACCCGGGAAAAATTGATCTTGGCATCCGAAGCTCCCGTGAAGTGAAGGAGTTGCTCGAATTGATGACTGCCGATGTCCGTGATAATGCCCCCGTAACGTTCTTTTTGGAAAAACCACTCCGGGCGGTTGTCTTTGCTCAAGCGATGGGGAGCCATCACCATGATTTGCAGCACCTTTCCGATGGCCCCCGACCGGGCCAATTCGCCAGCGAAAAAGGTCGGGGCATTGTGAAGTCGTTCGCTAAAGTAGACCATATACTTGCGTCCCGTCTCGGTTGCCTTTTCTCGCGCTCGACCCAGCTGCTCTAGAGTCGTAAAAGGGCATTTATCCGTGAAGTAATCCTTTCCGGCATCCATGACCTTGATGCCTAGATCGCACCGTTCGTTGGGGATCGCCGCAGCTGCCACACAGCGAATCTCCGGGTCGTCGAGCAGCTCGCCTAGGCTGCTGGATATTGTCGCTTTAGGAAACTTCTTCTGAAACGCTTTGGCCTTTTCCAAATTCGGTTCGTAGATACGCTTCAATTGAGCCCCGGCACTTTCCAAGGCTGTGGTCATACCGTCTATATGAGCGTGGTCGAGAGCGGCTACGCCAAACATGAATTCTCCTGATTCTACAATCGGTTTGTTCTGCCCGCCTGGGTTGTAAGTCATGCCATCAGATGCATTCGCCATAATCTTTCTCTCGCTCTTCGGATTGCTCGGTTAAGGAATCGCAGACTTCAGCGAAGCGGCCGAAATAGGTTTTTCAATACCATTCTCAATTATCATCCCAATACTGAAGATGCAAAATAAGTAGATTACCGATTTAGGTTTCTCAAAAATGGGCGAGAGCATGCGTAACTCTCCTGCCGTTCTATAGAGGTGTGCTCTATGCTCTAGTCGGGACAAATCAACGCTCTATGGTGATAGAGGATTTGACTCACTCCACTAGGCCACTTCTCCCGCAGGCCCACTTAGGTAATCAGCCTAAACAGGTCCATTTTTTCGATTTTTTGATCCAATTTCGGTATCTTCACCAAGCGAGTATCAGGTAAAATGGAAACCATCGATCGCCTAGTCTTTGCCGGCTGTCCGTAGCTGGATTAACATACCTAAAACGTATTCAAAACAATTATACTAGTAATTTTGGCGGGAGATTCGATTTGCTATGAAATCGTAAGATCCAAAAGGAAACGGGAAAAAGCGTGAGCGGCTAGCGCTGCCTGTTCACGGAAAAGAGAAATTCCTCAGCCATGAACCAACGCGTAGTGGAGCTCTGATAGGCCAATCCCTGGCCGAGCTGTCGGACGCCTTGAAAGCTTCGACAGAAAAGTCCCCATTTGAAGTAGGAATTACATCAGAGCCTCTCAAACAGAATGCGGAAAATGTTCAATACATTGAAGAAAAGCGACTAGAGAAAATCTCCTGTCCGCACGCTCTGAAGAAATGGACCTTTGAGCGAATGTCTCAGCTGAACGTACCCTATGAGATGAATAGCCGGCTCAAGCCACGGGACATCGAGGAGAACGCCGATGAACGAGCTACATTAAAGCTCTTGGATCTCGCTGACGACTTTTTGCAGATCTCCAGCTTTTGCCGGAAGATTCAAGCGATGCAGATTGAAATGGCTCCCCACGGAGCGGGGATGGAATTCTTGTTCGAATTCATGGGAACTTGCGAGTCCATTGATATGCGGACAATAGAAGACAAGGGGCTGGATCTTCTTTTCAGGAAATTCTCCAAGGAGAATAGCATGCGACTTCGTTCGAATGTGTCTGACGGATTTGTCGAAATTCAGGCAGTCGTGTTCAGGAAAAAACTACGCGGGGATGAGCCCCGAAGAGTGAAGCCGTTCAACGGTGCTTTTTTGCCGCCTGAGCTTGAGTAACTTTTGATCGCAGAACTTCTCTCCAAACGGCGTGCATTACCCAAACGCCAAACGCGCAGGGCAGCAAGGTGATCAGAATGCCGGTGAACCAACTGCTACGAATCGTTTCCAGTATTGTTGGCATGAGCATGAATGCGGAAAACCGGTAAGACCAAGCCTGTTTCACTCGCAGCCGTTTAGGCGAACCGGGCAAGTCGGTAAGATCAGCCTCCGGCTCGATACGGGCGGCAACGTGGCCGAAGTAGCGTCCGTACATAAAGGCGTAAAATACCCAGAGAGCTCCCCAAAGTCCTCCAGCTGAAAAGCTTGTAGTGTCTTGTTCCACTTGTTTTTTTGCCTGGAAATCCCGATTTGGAGATTCCACATTTGTACATTCGATTTTCTTCGTTAGAAACTGAGACAGCAGCTGAGTTCCCTTGTTGCGGCCAGGGCCCTGCCTTTATGCCATAGCATGGCAGTTGGATCGCTTTGCCCGCAACTATTTCCTGGCTTCTTTTCAAGGCCTGTCCAATTTGTACCGCGATGGACTCAACAAAAGAGGAGGTTCTAGAGATTTTCCGTTCCACCAATGCCTTGTTGCAGGGGCATTTCATACTTCGTTCAGGCTTGCGGAGCGAATATTTCTTCCAATGTGCCCAAGTATGCCAGCATATGGCGGAGGTCACCCGGCTCGTAGAACTCATGAAACCTAAAATTGCGGAACTGGAGTTCGAGACCGTTCTCGCTCCTGCCATGGGTGGGCTCGTCGTTGGCCAGGAGGTGGCGAGGCAATTCGATGTTCGCTATATTTTTGTCGAAAAAGAAGACGATAAGCTCGTATTGCGACGGGGATTCAAGATAGCCCCAAATGAACGTATTTTGATCGTAGAGGACGTTATAACCCGTGGTGGCCGGGCGCAAGAAGCGATCGACATCGTACAGGCCAACGATGGTAAGGTGGCAGGCGTGGCAGTTTTTGTGGATCGAAGCCAAGGTAAAGCCCACTTCAATTGTCCATTGATATCCTTGCTGCAAATGGGTTTTCCTACTTTCGAGCCAGACAAGTTGCCCGAACACCTCAAATCGATCCCGCCGGTCAAACCGGGCAGCTAGAGTTCAATCCGCTCGTTGAGGTCTAGGACAGCTCTACCCATTTACCTCCGGAATCGAAGGAGGTTCTGGTCGCATCGGTGAAACGCATATAGTTCAAACCGTCTTCGAAGCTGGTTAGCGTTACCGGAGCTTTTTCTCGAATCGACCGAGTGAAGTCGACCTCCACATTCCAATCAGCGACCTTGTCCGCGGCCGGCTCGACCACGGTTTCTGGCTCGCCATTTAAAGTTTTGAAGAGCTGCCCTGAAGTCAGGTCCAAACGAAGGGTTCCTTGGTCTCCGCAAATCGCATAGGAATCGCGACCGGTGCCGCGTTCAACTCCGCTCATCAATCCGGTGAGCTGCAAACCATCTTCGTAGTCCGCCATATAGGTGATCGTCTCTGGAATACGAACCTCCTGTGAAGTATCGGTCTCGGGATTGCTTCGTTGAGGACTGAAAATGCTGCCATGGGCCCATACGCGCTGAGGTTCCCGCTTCAGCCATCGCTGGACTACTTCATAGTAAATGCCCAACATAAGCGTGTTGTTGCCGCTGTATTCAATATTTTGACGCCAGTTCATGGGATCGCCAGGATTGGCGTTCATGGGCAGTGTTTTGATGACGCTGATTTCCAATAATCTGCCGAGCTCGCCGGAATTTAGTATGTCGATTATGGTGGCATCCCATTTTAAGGTGAATGGCGATGGCACGATTTGGGCGATAAGATTCGGATGAGCTTGGGAGGCAGCCAGCATTTCAGCTCCTTCCCGGGCGTTCATTGCCATCCTAGCTTCCGTGAGGACATGCTTCCCCGCATTGAGAGCCGCAATCGTGATAGTAGCGTGTAAATAGGGCCAGGTACCGATGCATATAGCGTCGATAGATTCGTCCTCAATAACTTCCTGCCAGTTGTTGGCGATTCGCCCTACCCCGAATTCGTCCGCCGCTTTTCGGGATGAGGCTTCGCTACGATTACAGATAACGTCGACGGTGACGCCATCGATAGATTGGAAACCGGGAATGTGCTTAAGTTTAGTGTTGGTTCCCGCCCCAATCACTCCAATGCGAATTGCTTCTTCATTGCTCATGGTGATTCAATTTGTAGTGTCTGTGTTTGTTCTGGCAACTCTCGATCTCCTTAGTTCGAAACTCATCCGTTCCCCGTATTTCTCTTTCAACATTTCCCAGACGCGATCTCGGTTCTTGTAACGATCGGATAGATACGGCTTCAATTCCCGTTGAAATTGATCCTGAAGGAAGCTTTTGAGGTCCACTCTCCAGGTCTCTTCTTTCTTAAAACGCACCCTCAGCCCTGTGTCAGTCCTTATTCGGTAGAGAGGTCCCGCCGTTACTCCTGCGTAGCTGTCCACTTTCCCAAGGGAGGTCCGAAAAAAAGCCTCTTCGAGCAAGCCCAATAGGTAATCACCGAGAGCAGTGACCGAATCCCCTGATTGCAGCCGGTCTAGCCAGCTTTCCCAATCCGAATCGCCCAAAGAGTCCAGATGCATTCGAATCAGGAAAACGAGGTACCGGTCAAAGGGGTTAAGCGATGCCAGTGATTCCTCATTTCCTACGATGATCCATGGCTGTAGGGCCTTGAAGTACTCATGGGTGTCCGCATCCACCAGAGAATCGAGGGATGCCGTATCGCCGGATTTCCAGGCCTGTTCAAATGACCTGAAGGCATCCATTGGCAGCTGGGAATTGGGCTGGCAGGATACCGAAACTAGCAGAAGCGGAATAGTCAGCAGCCGATTCAAGCGAAAACTGGCTAGTTTCGATCTAAATTTGAGCATACGATACGCCGTTATACTAGTTGGGAACGCTTCCAGTCGACCAGTTCCAGCTGCAGCGCTTTTTGTCTACCGAAGGAATTCCAGGCTAGCCGATAGGCAATGTCGACAGAGGTATCCAACTTGGGTATACGTCTAGCCAAGTTCCACGCCACTCCTTGAAGAGGGCGTCCATATTTGTCGTTCAAAGAGAATCGAAAATGGGCTTCTTTGAAGACTTTCGGGCGCTGTCTAAAACGGATATTCCGAGTGGCGAAAATCGGCTCTGGATTCTCTTGCCCAAATGGCTGCAAGAATGAGAACTCATCCATGAACTGGGGAGTGATCTCCTCGAGTTCCAGGTAAGTGGCTACTTCGAGCGTCTTTTCGTGGGCGGGATTGGAGTTGGCAGCTAAGATGGCTTCGTGAAAGTAGGACTGGAGCTCCTCTATGAACTCGATGCGAATATTGATTCCCACGGCCATTGGGTGGCCTCCCCAGCTTTCCAGCTTTTCTGAAAATCCGCTCAGGGCTTGAACCAAATTGATGCCCTCGACGCTCCTGCCGGATCCTTTGGCGAGATCCCCCTCTTTTCCCAAAACAATGCAAGGACGGTCGTAGTCTCGGGAAAGCCGACTGGCTACAATGCCTACTACGCCCGGATGCCAATCCTCTCCGAAGACGACGAGGCCGCTACTCTCCGATTGGGTCTCCTCCACTTGCTTCTTCGCCTGTTCAACGATGGACCGCTCGATTTCCTGGCGTTCCCGATTGAACGAATCGAGTTTCAAAGAGGTCTCCATGCAGAAAGCTGAATCGTCGCTCAGCAGCAATTCCACGGCGAGAGAGGCATCCCCGAGTCTGCCGCTGGCGTTGATCCGTGGTCCCAGTTTGAAGGATACGTCCACGGGTTTGACTCCATGTTGGGGGTTCATGCCGGATACGCGCATCAAGCTGCCCAGGCCTTTGCGTTTGGAGCTGGAAAGGGCTTTCAAGCCGATACGCGTGAAAATCCGATTTTCTCTGGTCAAGGGAACCAGGTCGGCAATGGTTCCCATGGATACGAAATCGAGATAATCGCGAAGCGTGATTTTAAAAGCCTCAGCCTCTTGGCGTTCCCGCTTCAGTTTCAGGATTCCGTGAGCGAGCTTGAATACCAAAGCGACGGTGCAGAAGTCGGTATCGTCGCGATCGCCTTCTACATGCGGATTCACCAGCAAAACCCCTTCAGGAAGTTTTTGCTTAGACTGATGGTGATCGACGATGATTAAATCGCAGCCTTGAGAGCGAATATACTCTGCTTCGTCAACCGAGTTAGTGCCGCAATCCAAAGCTATAAATAGGTCAGCCTTTTCCCCGCAATCCATCGCCCTTTCCACGGTGCGTTGCGTAAGTCCGTAGCCTTCCTCTAGACGAAGAGGGACGATGAATTTCGGATAGTTCCCGAATTGTTGGAGAAAGTCGACTAGTAGGGCTGTACTGGTTACACCATCAACATCGTAGTCTCCGCAGATCACTATGCGTTGGCCGTGATCAAGGGCCTGGCATATTCGCTCTGCCGCCTCTTGAAGGTTGGCAATTTCGAAGGGGCAAGAGATCCGGCTTAGGCGTGGATGAAGAAATTCCCTCGCTGAATCCGGGCACTCGAAACCCGCCCGGGCTACCAGTTCAGCGGTTACCTGGCTTATCTGCAGTTGCTTGCGTAGGGCACCTACCCTCTTCGCTGGTTGCGGATTGTATTCCCAAACAGCCAAGGCAGAGATCAGCTCCCCTCCTTAGCCTCTTTGGCGCCAGCTTGCCACTCGTACTCGGGCGCGACGTCGTGGCTCTTTTCGACACTTCTGCGATCGCCCTTATGCCACCAATAGAATATCGGGCTCGCGATGAATATAGACGAGAACGTACCTGTCATGATGCCGATGGTGAACGTGAAGGCGATGTCGCTAATGATACCCGTGCCGAAAACGTAGAGGGAAACCGCCGCCAGCAATGTGGTAAAACTGGTTAGCAACGAACGCGAGAGTACGGCGTTCAGAGCGAAGTTGACGATATCTCTCAACTTAGAGGTTGGTTTGAGTTGAAGCTCCTCGCGAATACGGTCGAAAACAACGATGGTGTCGTTTAGCGAATACCCTACTATAAGCAGGATAGCGGCGATCATGGGAGCCGTGAATTGGTGTCCGGGAACAAGCACGAAAACGCCAATCGTCAGTAAAATGTCATGAATTGTGGCCACAATCGCTCCGATTCCGTAACCGATCTCAAAACGGACGGCGATATAGAGGAGAATCAGCCCGAGAGATAGCGCAATAGCGTAAATCGCGTTCTTCTGGATCTCATCTCCTACGGAAGGGCCAATTACATTAGTGCCAATCGCTTCCAGGTTTGCCGCTGGAAAGGCC
>Ga0066378_10000642_pt1 | contig 14277 bp, 10 predicted proteins | sample Knorr_S23_td_DCM_FD_70947 | JGI IMG/M metagenome (GOLD analysis project Ga0066378, IMG submission 70947) | Marine microbial communities from Southern Atlantic Ocean transect - Knorr_S23_td_DCM_ad_71m_LV_A | ecosystem: Environmental > Aquatic > Marine > Oceanic | place: Southern Atlantic ocean...
CAGCAACTTAATCTTGGAATAAGATATCTTGATTTACGAATATGTTTTTATAATGATACATGGTATATACATCATAATTTTATAATAGGTTTACCTTTAATTACAATTTTAAAACAAATAGAGGAATTTTTAATAATAAATCAAGGGGAAATCGTCATTATAGAATTATCTCATATCTATAACGAAACAGATAAAAATATAGAGATTTTAAATAAAACAATTAATGATAATTTAAGCACATTTACATATAAAAATAAAATATATAAAAATGAAACTATAGGAGAACTTATAGGACTTGGTCAACGACTAATAATAGTAACGTCATCTTATATTTTTATTTCTAATAATTTTTTATTAAATACATGGGCAAATACACCTAATATAGATAGTATGATTCAATATAACAATAATATTTTAGATGAGTGGAAAAAAAATACATATACAAATTTATTAAAAATGTCATGGACGTTAACACCAGATATTAATACTATTTTAGAAGGATATTTTACTAATAATACACTTTATAAACTTGAAAAAAATATTAATAATATATTTTTAGAATGGATTAAAAAACAAGAAAGTTTTAAAAATAAATGCCCTATATTCCCTAATATACTATTAATAGATTATATATTAGATAGTACTATCGTTTATGAAATAGTAAAATCTCTTTATAAATGTTAATTTACCGAATATTAAATTATATAAAATAAAATAAATTATATAGTTATAATAATGAGCTATTCATATCTAATGAAATTTATTATAGTAGGTGATAGTGGTGTTGGTAAGAGTTCACTTTTAAATCAATTTATAAATAGGGTTTTTATTTCTGTTCATGAATTAACTATAGGTGTTGAATTTGCGGCTAAGATAGTACGAATTAAAGATAAGAATAATGATCTACATAATGTTAAAATACAAATATGGGATACAGCGGGACAAGAAACTTTTCGTTCAATCACGCAATCCTATTATAAAGGTGCGGCAGTAGCTCTTTTAGTATTCGATATTACTAAAAAACATACTTTTGAAAATATGAAAGAATGGTATAATGATATAATGAATAAATGTTCTGATGATGTAAGTATAGTAATAATCGGAAATAAAAATGACCTCAAAGATAAAAGACAAGTTGAAGAAAAAGAAGTTACTAATTTTATTAAATATATAAAAAAAAATATTCCCTATTATGAAACTACAGCAAAAGAACATGAAGTTATTGATGATATTTTTAATAATCAAGCAGTAAATCTTATAAATAAAATAATGATAGATAATGAATTACCAGAGGGAGTAAAATCTATTAATTGTCCAGTAGTTAATCTTAAAACAAGACAGGAATTATTAAAAAAAAATAATCAATGTTGTACAATTCTTTAATCTTTATTTTATGTAATGGGCAATTAACAATAAAAATTCAAAAAAAAGATAGTACGGATTAAATTTGAATTTTATATATTTATGTATTTAATATAATGAAATTAGATTGTGTATTAACAAGTGTAAATGATAATAGATTATATTTAGATTTTGTTCCTATTTTTATTAAAACTTGGAATAAATTATATCCAGATGTAGATATCAAAATTATACTAATAGCTAAAAATATTCCAGAGGATTTATTATTATATAAAAATAATATAATAATATTTGAACCAATTGATAACGTATTAACAAGTTTTACATCACAATTTATTAGGTTATTATACCCATGTATCCTTAACTATAAAAATGGAGTTTTTATAACTGATATTGATATGTTGCCTATGAATAAAACCTATTATACTAAAAATATAATAGAATATGATAATACTAAGTTTATTTATTATCGAGATAAAATTTGTTTTGAGTACAAACAAATAGCTATGTGTTATAATGTTGCAACTCCCGAAATATGGAAAGATATTTTTAAAATTAATTGCTTAGATGATATTGTAAATTATATCAAAAATATAAGTAATAAAAATATTATTAAAGAGGGACACGGAAATATAGGTTGGTCTATTGCTCAAGAAACTTTATATAATAAAGTTATTGAATGGAATAATAAAACTAATAATTTTGTTCGTCTTAATGAAATACAAACAGGATTTAACCGATTAGATAAAAATACTAATGTCATTTCACATCTTAATATAATAAAAAACATATCTGCTGGTAATTATACTGATTATCATTGCTATAGACCTATGAGTAAATATTCTGATATAAACTGGGAAATATATAAGTTATTACCTCAAGATAATGATTATTCAAACCTAAAGTTTACAAAATTTCCATTAAAATCACCAGGTGATGGTGTATTTGACATATTTATCAACACAGAGAATAATATATTATATAAAAAAATAAAAAAAAATAGTATAATTAATATTATCAATATAGAAGACTACAAAAAAATTATATATGGTATTAAAAATAATTCTATTTTATCAGAATACATATTTGAGCCAGAAAAAATTTATATAGAAGATGATGGTAGTTATTATTCTTCATTTATTAAAAATAGTATACGATTATATGATATCAATTTAAATTCTAGAATAGATTATACTATATTATCTAATTTAAAAAGAACTATTCAAGACATGAAAAATAAGTTAAACAATTATGTAAAAACAAATAAACTAAGTGGAGATTGGGCGTTACATAACTTGATATATTGTTTGGACACTAATAAAATTTATAACGTTGATTTAGAAGGTTTTTATACATATCCTCTTATACATGATAATGGTAATTGTGATATAAGATTTTGTAATGAAAGATTTGATAAATTATTAGAAATTATGGATAAACATGATTATAAATATTTCACTCTAATTCTATGGAATCCAACTCTTTTTCAGTCTGAAGAAATACTAGAAGATATTCCCAATATTATTGAAAAAAAAGAAATTGTAGTTCCAAAAGAAATTTTACACAATTATATTTTTGATATATACAAGTTGGACACTCGTTGTAGTCATAATATAGTATTGCCTCCTAAAATAAAAAAATTAAAAGAATACAATGATAATCATTTAATAGTAAAATTTATAATAGATAATCCTCAATATACAAATAATATATGTAATCAAGCAGTCCAAATAAAAGAAATGATCCGTAAAAAATATAAATCAAATATAAAAAATTATATTAAAGATATTATTATTCATGTTGCTGATAATATTGAACAATCGCAATATATCTGGGAAAAAAATATAGGTTTAGTTAATGACATAGATAGCATCAAAAATATCGATTCATTAATAAATATAGATAGAGAAATCTATGTAACAGTTAAACAAGAAGATATTTTTAATTATATTAAACTAATGAATTTATTTTATTTTAAAATAAATGAACTAAGTGATTTATATGATATTAAATTAATAAATTGGAAAGAAAGACATTTGACAATATTTTCACGAACAAATTATATATTTTTAGAAAAACTATTCGAAATTTTAGATGAATATCATTTTGATAAAAATGTAGTATTATATACTGGTGGTAGTGATAATATAATCAATAAGGAAATTTATAATAAAAAACCCAAGTGTATAACTAAATGGTTTACTCATCATACTGATCTTGAATATAAGGATATTATAATCGTTCCATTAGGAGCTCTGTATTGTAGTTGGATAGGGATTGAAAATTTAAAAATAATAGATAAGTTTTATTATGGTACTGAACCTTTTTTATTGAAAAGAAAAGACAATAAAAACAATAAAAGATTTTTATGTCTTATGACTCATGTTTCTGATACTAATAAAACAAGATCTGAATTAACATATTTTAAGGATAAAAAATGGATATTTCACTCTCCTAAACTTCATAGAAAAGATTATTTGGTATTACTTAGTAAATTTCATTTTGTTTTCTGTCCAATAGGAAATGGTATAGGAACTCAACGAATGTGGGAATGTTATTATTTAGGATGTATACCTATTGTTGAAAATAATGTAATGCATAGATATTTTTCAAATTATTTACCTATTGTGATATACGATAATATATCTGAAATTACTGAAAGTCTATTAATAAAAAAACTAACTGAGTTTAGTTTAAAAGATTATAATTATGATTTAATAAAATTTAGTTATTGGGAAAACTATATAAAAAATATTGTATGCATGAAAAATAATAAAAAAGATAGGATTGCAATTTGTTTTTCAGGTCAATTACGCACATATATAAAAACATATAAAAGTTTTTATAAAAACATAGTGGATGTATTGATACAAAAATTTGAAGTAGATATATTTATGTTTATCTGGAAAACAGAAAATAAAGATGACATAGAAAAGGCACTTGAAATTTATAAACCTAAAAAATATATTATTAAGGATGATTTTGAATTTAAATTACCATATTTTTGTGAAAATATGTATTTTTATAAAGGAAGATTTGATAACATTACAAATAATTTTGGAAATAATATTAAACAGTATTATGGAGTAGCTGAATGTTTTAATCTTATTGAGAACAATTATTATGATTATGTAATTAGAAATAGGTATGACAATCTTTTTGAAGAGAAAATAGATATCACTACCTTTAATAATAATATCTATATACCTACTGGACACTATTTTCATCTTAATGGAAATCCTACAAATATGAATGATAGTTTTGCATATGGACCATATAATTTAATGAAGAAATATTCAAACTTTATTAATACCTATAAAGATATTTTACTACAAATTAAAAATAGAGAATTAACAGATCATTACAGTTATTTATATAAGGCTATAACACCAACATTATTATTTAAATATTATATTTCAAGTGTAGAAAAAATATTATATAGTGAAACAGAAATAAATTATGGTTTATTACGAAATGATAATTCTTTAACAAAATTTGTTAATAATCAGAATTATGACTATAATGGAACTCTTTACAAAATAAATGATGAATATTATGAATTTGTCACTTTTATATTATGGAAAAGTAATAAAGATTTGCAAAAAAATATAATAAATAATTTTAAAGAATATGAGCTTACTATAGATACTTTTAATTACAATATAGAAAAGCGATATAATCTAATGAGCCAAATATATTATCCAAATATGATTTTTAATCATGATCCAAGATTGCACTATAATGATACGATTACATTATTAACAATAAAATATTATAGACCTGATTATAAATATATATACAGATCTAAAAAATATCATCCTTGTATTAATAGTATAATAAATTACAAATTGACATTAAGAAAAAAATTTACAGCCTTGGATTTTCATGTTTCTGATTTCTTAAATGAAAGTAATGATTGTTTATTGTCACTAAAAAATATTAGTCCTGAATTTATTATTATCGATTATGATAATCTATATGGAATATGTCATAATGGACAAACAACGCATGAATCGAGAACTGGTAATTTTTCTTTTATCAATGTTAAAAATTCATACAATTATAAATATTTATTAGGTGATAAAGAAGATTATTATAATTATTGTAAGAAAAGTCTAGGTCATTCCATAGAAAAATATGATAATTTAATTAAAAATTTTAATGTGGAAACTTATAACAATTTTAATCAAATAACAGTATATCAATATGGTAATGATTACATAATAAGCGATGGATTTCATAGAGCATCATTATTATATAGTTTAGGATATAGACATATAACAGCAAAAATTATAAAAAAACCATATGATTGGTATGTTTTTAAATTTAAAATTAATATAAATATCCTAAGTAAAGAAAATTCACACAACGAGATATATTATAATTTAGTAAATAATTTATCTAAAGACAGTATTGAATTTGAAATAGAACATAATTCTTATCATGATAAAACATTTTATGTTAAAAACAGTGATTATAAAAAATATTTAAATGATTTTTTAATAAAAGATGAAACATACATCACTAATTCTAAAAAATTTGCTGATGAGAAACCTTTCAATATTAAGTTTATAATAGGTTAAAATAAAGATAATTTTTACATTACTTATATTATATATAATGAGTCATTTAATAAAACATGTGGAAAATACTTTTAAATTAACTGATAAATATGAATCTAAAATAACAAAGGATATATTATCAATGGAAGGGATGACTGGTAAAAAAACCAGACATTTTTATAATAATATATGTAACATAAATGATGCTAGATATTTAGAAATTGGAACTTGGAAAGGTTCTTCTATATGTTCTGCAATGTGTGGTAATGAAATGATCTGCTTAGCAATAGATAATTTTAAATCATTTGGTGGACCAAAAGAAGAATTTTTAATAAATTTTAACAAGTTTAAAGGTAAAAATGATGCAACTTTTATTGAAAAAGATTGTTGGAAGGTTGATATCAATACATTAGGTAAATTTAATATTTATATGTATGATGGTGATCATTCGTCGTTGAATCATTACAAAGCACTGAATTATTATTTACCTTGTTTAGATAATGAATTTATATATATAGTAGATGACTGGAATTCTTCTTCTATAAGAGATAGCACGCTAAAATCAATAAAAGATAATAGTTTAAATATATTATATAAAAAGGAAATTTTTAGTGAAGGTAATCCAGGTATTCAAAGGTGTAAAAATGATTGGCATAATGGTATAGTTGTGTTTGTATTAAAAAACTAAGCACTATATAATTCGTATAAATAAAAAATTTATTATCATACTAATTTGTATGATAATAATAATACCTATAGGTGGAATAGGGAAACGATTTAAAGAAAATGGTTATAAAAAACCGAAAGCATTAATTAATATTTATGGAAAACCTATAATATCATACTTATTAAATAACTTAAATACTGATAATATTGACTATATATTAATTCCATATAATAAAGAATATCTAAATTATAGATTTGAGGATTTTTTGACAAAAGATTATCCCAATATAAACTTTAAATTTGTCTGTCTGGAAAATAATACAAGAGGTGCAGCGGAAACTATTAATATTGGAATCAATAAAATAAATGAAGAAAGAGATATTCCAGTATTATGTTTAGATAGCGATAGTTTTTATATTACTGATATAATTTCAAAATGGAATGGAGAAAATTGTGTTTTTTCATTCGAAGACAAAAGAGAAAATCCAATATATTCATATGTAAAAACGAGTGATAATAACAAAATAGTAGACATAAAAGAAAAGGATAAAATTTCTAATAATGCTTGTACTGGTGCATATGGGTTTCGCTCAATAATTGAATTAAAAAAATATACATCCAAAATTATTGAAAAAAATATAACTCAAAAATCAGAATTTTACACGAGTGGCGTAATAAAAGAAATGATTAATGATAGAGTTGTTTATAAGAATATTGAAATAGAAAAAAAAAATTTTGTTCAGTTAGGAATACCTGATGATATTGAAAAATTTAAAACAGATTTAATTATAGAAAATATGAATATAAATCAAAAATCTATACTAGATATAAATGGTCATTCCAATTTTAATGTTAATATTATAAATATTAATAATACCGAATTCATATGTAAAAGTAGTAATAATTACACTGATTCTATAAGATTAAATAAACAGATTGAAAAACAACAGTATCATAAGAAATTATTTAAATTTAATATTCCAAATATCATCTTCAAATCGGATATAGTTAACAATAAACAATATTTTTTAATGGATTACTTAAATAACTCAGACAATATTTTTAATTATATAATTAACAATAACTATCATGTAATAGAGGATATATTTATTTTTATAAAAAATACAATTGATTTATATATCGATAATTCGATATATATGAAAATAGATAAAAAGGTTGTTTTAAGTAAAATTAATACTATTAAACAAAATATAAATAAAGATAAACTTTTGAATGAAGAAGAGTATAATTATGTTATGAACACAATTAATATTTTAGAAAATGATACTGAAAAAATATGTAATATAGATGTTCCAATAGGTTATTGTCATGGTGATCTAACATTATCGAATATGTTATTTAATTCAATTGATAATAATATTTATATAATAGATTATTTGGATTCTTTTATAGAATCTCCTTTATTTGATATTATAAAAATAAGACAAGATACAAAATACTTCTGGTCTTTGAAAATGATTAGTATAAATATAGATATAAATAAAACTAAAATAGTATTGAATTATTTAGATAAAAAATTAGATAATTACTTTAAAAAATATGACTTCTATAACAGTAAGTTGTATGATTATTTTGAAAGTATTAATTTGTTAAGAATTTTACAATATTGTAAAAATAAAGATATAAAAGATTTTTTAATGAATTGTTTAAATTACAAAGTAATAGTCTAAAATATAAAAAACCAATTAATAAGGACAATCTGTGATATTAAAATAGTTTGTTATTTTAATATTATGAGTTTAATTATTTCAACTATTACTAATAAATTTTTCCCTAAAATAAAAAAAAATCCGGCATTTAATACATGTCCTAATGGAAATTTACTTGTGTATGAAACAATTATAAATTTAGATCTTAAAAATATAGAAAATATATACATAATAATTAATAAAAATGACATTAAAGAATATTTTTATGAGAAAGATATAATACAAATATTAAATCTTGAAAATAAAAATGTGAATATTATGTTTGTTGAAAAAAATTATAAAAATCAACCAGAAACAGTATATAATTGTATTAAAAAATATAATATTAAAGGAGCCATATTTATTAAAGACTTTAATTCTATAATAAAATGTTGTCCTCTAATAGGTAATTACATTTACTATATAAAATCAGTAAATATTACTACAATATCAAATATAAATAATAAGTCATTTATTAGTTTAGACAATTTAAAAAAAATTACAAATATATCGGAAAAGAAAATAATTAGTGATAATATTTGTATTGGTTTATATTCATTTAAAAGTGTAGACATTTTCATAAATAATTATGAAAAAATATTACATATTAAAAATATTGACAATGATTTATATATATCACATGTAATTTTTTCAAGTATAATTAATAATGAAAATTATTATGGAAAAGAAATTAAAAATTATGATGATGTAACTTACTATAATGATTGGTTAAAATATTGTAATAGATTCAAAACTTTATTTATTGATATCGATGGAACATTGGTTTTAAATAGTGGAGAATATTCAAAAAAAAAATGGGGTGAAACTGAATATATAAAAAAAAATGTAGATTGGTTGAATAAGATTTATAATACCGGAACAGTTCAAATTATACTAACTACCGCAAGAAAATCAAATTATAAGAATGAAACAATCGAACAGTTAGAAAGATATAATATTCCATATGATAATATAATTTATGATTTATATCATGGTAAAAGATTTTTGATAAATGATTTCGCAGATACAAATCCATATCCATCTGCGATTTCTATAAATTTGTCAAGAAATAATGATAATCTAGAAGATTTTTTTACATTTTGATAATAATTTATAAATGTGCGAGAGAAACTTTCTAATTACAAAGAAAATGTAAAAAAATACGTAAAATTATAATAATTATTATATAATGTATAATTACAATGGTAAAAACACATAAAGACTGTTATAATCATGTATTAAATACGTTTAACAAAAACAATATAAAATTTGTGATTATTCGTGGATTCAGATATTTGCCAGAAAAACCCGATACTGACTTAGATATAATTATACACCCAGAATCATATAACAAATTTATAGAAACATGTGATAAATTACTATACGATAATATGATTCACGCATATCATCCTAAAAAATATATAGATTGTAATGGAGAAGTATTTTATATTCCATTATTTACAGCAAGTCATTTAGAAGAAGGAAATCATTTACCTGGAGGTCACTATAGATTTGATACATATAGTGATCTGTTTTTTTACAAAGACGGTGAAGGTGGAAGTGAAAATGCTATAATATGCAATCCATTATTTAAAAAATATTTATTTGATAATTTAATTAAAATAGATAATTACTATATACCAGATCCTATATCAGAAATAATATTACTTATTTACCGAAATTTATATGATAAAAGAGGAAACTGGTTAGGAAAGCATATCAACCGAATTAATGAATTATTATTATCTATAAATAAAGACGAATTTAATAAAATATGTTATTATTCTTTTACTAAGGAACAAAATATATATGATTATTTAATAACCAAAAATTTCAATAAAATTAACAAACCAAATCAAAAATTAAACCTGTTCATCATAAGAAAGAAAGGTATGGAGAGAGAAATTATAGAAAATATATTAAATCAAATAGAGAATGAATATCAGATATTAGATAAAGTTTTAATAAATATTAATAATAAAAAGAAATTTTATAGTAATTTCTACGGAAACTACGATAAACATAAAGAGGATATTGAAAAAAATAATGATAATCAATGTCTTGCAGTAATAACTAATAATCCTGCTGATATAAATCCTATTGATCTAAAACAAAAAATTAGAAATCAATACATTAATTTTTTTCCACCATTAGGTAATATAATACATTCTAGTGATTCTTCAAATGAATGTGAAAAAGAATTAGAAATGTTATTTGATGAAAATATTGCTAATTTTAAAAATATTGGTACATATTATTCACAAAGGATAGTATAAATTTTAGATTATTTATTCTAAAAATTATATAACCACATTTTTATTATAATTATCCACTAAATATTGAGGTATATTAGTAAAATCAATTAATAAATGATTTAAAACAAATTTATCAAAGCTTCCAGGAAATTCTTTAAACTTTGATAACAAAAGGCTAATATTATCTAAAGATTTAATAGCGGTTTTTTGACCCATAGTTCGTTTAGGAAAACATTGTTGAATATTATCACTGGAATCGCCAAGCATTGATTTCATAAATACATCCTTAAATACAGTACCATGTGATTTATCGTTATACGATTTCATTTTTGCGTCCATTAAGGTTACATTTTCGTCTATTAATTGTAATAGATCATGATCACTCGAAATAATCGTTATTTTATTATTAGAGTCTTGTTCTTGTATTTTTAATTTAGTAAGATATATAATGTCATCAGCCTCTAATTTTGAAAACGAGATTAACCTTATCTTTTTTTCATCAATTATTGTTGGTAATATCTGAGCATATGTTTTTTTAAATATATTTCCCACTCCATTGGTATCATTTTCTCTCGTGGATTTGTAACTATCATAAAAATCCATTCTCCATATCTCTTTTCTAGGACAATCTTTAGCCAATATCACTTTGTCTATTTTGAATTTTTTTACGTATTTGTTTAAAGTTTCAACAAACATTTTTGAAAACTTATCCCAAAAAACGGTATTTTCTGACCAATTATAGTGTTTATCGAATGTTTCATCACTATTAGCATGTTTATACCATTGTTTAGTAGCAAAAAATCGATAAAATGTATAATATGAAAGATCAATTATCAAATAATTCATATTATATGACTTAAAATTTTAATCTTAAGTATAAATTAAATCAAATTTAACATTAATTAAAGAATGATTACTATAATCATACAAAAATGTCTGAAGGTGTAGTTGATGTTCCAGATGATATTGCTTTAGAAGTTGAGGAATTTGATGGTATAAGCATGGATACACAAATGAATTCACTTGGTAAGTTTAATAATTTAGCTAACAATAATAAACCCGAAAAAAAACTCAATACAGCTGGTAATACAGAATATAGTGATTCAGGTTATATTGCTATATCACAAAAAACAAGATATAATGATGATTTTATAGATAGATATCATCTAATTAAAGAGCGTTTGACATCGCTTATACCAAAACTGTATAGTACTATGATTTATATTAAATATAAAAGTTCAATACTTAGATTTGGATATAAAACAAGTAGTATATTAATAATTATATTATCATCAATTATAACATTTATGGAGGCATTAAGAGCAAATACATCACCAGATGAAAGAACTAATATGATAATAACATTAATGACACTTTCATTTGGATTTATAATTGCTCTTACAGCATCGATAGTAAAATTTTTTAATTTACAAAATAAAATAGAAAAGTTACATCTTCTTAATAATATGTTGGAAAATCCTTATCTTGAAGCAAGTAAATTATTAGAAAAAATATCTGTTATACCTGATAATATGATAGATGAAAATACTGTAATAAAGATTAAAGAGGAATGGGAAAAAATAATAGATCAATATACCCGTCCATATATAGATGCTCATAATATTATCCATCCTGATAAATTAACTCAATATATGTTAAGATATAATACACAAAAAAAACAAATAGACGATATACGTCTCTATAACGATAATATTAAAACTATAAGAGAAATCGAAGAATACACAATGGTATTAAAAACGGAATTATCTCGAAGTCTACATACTCATAATACACAAATAACAGAGATAACACTTAATAGATTAGACCATTTAGTAAGTACACTTGACAGAATGAATGCTTCACTTGATACATATAAAAACATAATAAATAAAATATATAATAGAGATAATCTTAATAGATTTACAAATGAAGTTGATAATATAGAATGGTACAAGGCTAAAAATATAAAACGGAAAATTAGAACATGTTTTACAAAATGTTGTTCTAAGAAAGAAGTAAATTAATACGCGTTTTTAAAATATAAATATAATTTTTAAATATATATATTAAAGTAATATGGATTTTGTACAATCTATGGGATTATCAAGAGTTACCAGAAATATATTAAATAACGCTATTTCCGGGAGTAGTATTGGTAAAATAGCCGCCGTCGCAAATTCTAAACTTGAAAAAGAATTGGACTATCCTTTAATTAAAAATAATCTCGGAATTCCTATACTAATTAAGGTCTTGGGTTTAGACCAAGATTATGATATAATTAAGAGGGAAAAAACAAAAGAAATCAAAAAAAATAAAGAGTATAGAATAAAATATGTTATTCCTCAAATAGAACCAAATGACAAACAATATACACATTTTGAAACAGGACGAAAAGTATGTATTAATATGAATATTAACTCAAAAGAAATATATGAATTATCAAAATATATGGATGATATAAAATCAGATGATTTAGAGTTTTACGAATTACAAAAAAAACAACTAAAAAAATTAGAAAAAAACCGTTCTTCCCGTTCTAGAAGTTCTTCTAGTCAACTAAACACAGTGGACTTTTAAATATAGTAATATTCTAATGTATTTATAGGTATCATCATTCTTTTCCCACTACAACATCTAAAAATTCTATCAAAAATGGTTTGAAAAAGTCCTTCTTCATCACTACAAAAATCAAATATCAGTATATTTTTTATAGCACTGTTTTTATTTAATTGATGTAACACATTATATAAATTAAATATAGCCTCGTTTATATCTCCATCCTTACTTAAATCAACATAGGCATAAAATAGGTCTTTAAGACGTATATTAGATTTACCAAAATCAATACATGCTGAAATATTTAAATATGCCGCTAATGTATCAGCAATATTTTTTTTTATCTCACCATTACGTCCTGAATTAGGAATTGGGATATCTACACAAAAGAACATTAATGTATTTTTAGATGTTGTATAATGACTTATATTAGTTCCAGGGGCATCTCTTTGTTCTCTAATAAGTTTTTGTGATATATATACACTATTTAATTCTTTTAGACATTCCTTTATCATATCATTTGTAATTATTCCAGGACGAATAATCTGAATATTGGTGTTATTTATTTTTATTATAGTACTCTCAACTCCATATTTACAAGGCTCATCTGATAATAACATAGATATATCCATATATTTAAAGGAATCAAAATAATCAATTATATGTTCTTTATCAGTAGATGTTATTTTTCCACTTATATTAGCACTTGGTGCCGCAATAGGTAACATGGAATATTCTAACAATTTTTGAGCTACTTTATTACCTGGAATTCTGATCCCTACCCAATCAGAGTTAGCGGTCACTATATCAGGAATAAATTTTGATTTTTTTAATAAAAATGTTAATGGACCAGGACAAAAGGTTTTAGTAAGTAAATTTATTATTTTTTCTTCTTGTTGATTAATATCTACATACATTCTTGCCTCATTCCAAGATGAAATATGAACAATTAATGGATTATTTTGTGGTCTTTGTTTATATTTATAGATTTTTTTAACAGCATCATGATTTAAAGCACAAGCACCTATACCATATACAGTTTCAGTTGGAAATATTACTGTTTTACCTTCACGAATAAGTTCAGCACATTTTTTTATATTTTCATCTGAACAATCTAAAATATTATCTAATTCCTCTGTATTTTGCATTTTAAATTATTTGTAAAAA
>Ga0066378_10000643_pt1 | contig 14271 bp, 19 predicted proteins | sample Knorr_S23_td_DCM_FD_70947 | JGI IMG/M metagenome (GOLD analysis project Ga0066378, IMG submission 70947) | Marine microbial communities from Southern Atlantic Ocean transect - Knorr_S23_td_DCM_ad_71m_LV_A | ecosystem: Environmental > Aquatic > Marine > Oceanic | place: Southern Atlantic ocean...
TCGGGTACATCATATTTTACCTCATGGCTAAATCCAAGCGCAAGCTGCAGTACATTACCCTGCATTTGTGCCCGATAACCAACACCTTGGATTTCGAGAGTTTTCGAGAATCCCTCAGATACGCCTGCTACTAAATTACTTACTATGGTTCTTGACAGGCCCCAAAATGACCTTGCTTTCTTTTCAAGATTCTTGGGCGTAACACTTATTTCAGTATCACTAATTTCCACCAAAATATCTTCTGATAATTCCGCAGATAACTCACCCTTTGGACCGGTAACCGTTATAACTCCATCAGCAATACTTGCTTTCACATTATCTGGTATATTGATTGATTTTTTTCCAATTCTTGACATACTTTACCTAATTAAAATACTTTACAGAGTATTTCCCCTCCAACATTTGCTTCACGTGCATTAACATCTGACATTACGCCTTTTGAAGTAGATAGAATTGAAACACCCAGCCCATTAAAAACGCGTGGTAATTCTGATACAGAGGAATACACTCTTCTTCCAGGCTTTGATACCCTCTCTAGTTTCTTTATTACCGGGTCACCTTCATGATACTTCAATTCAATTTCAAACATTGGGAATTCACCTTCGATTTCTAATTTCATGAAGCCACGAATATATCCTTCATCTTGCAAAACTGATAAGACGTTTTCCCTCAATTTTGAAGCGGGAGTTATTACAGTAGGCTTACCCCTTAATAGAGCATTCCTTATTCTTGTTAGCATATCTGCTAGTGGATCTGTCATCATTTTAACACCTCACCAACTTGATTTAATCATACCCGGTATTTGACTTTCCGCTGTCAAATCTCTTACTGCAATTCTTGATACACCAAGTTTTCTGTAGTAACCTCTGGGTCTTCCAGTTATTGCGCATCTATTTCTATATCTAATGGAGGCTGAATTTCTTGGTAGCTTTGCAAGTTTAACTGTAGCTTGAAATCTCTCTTCCATTGTTAAGGCTTTATTTTTTGTTAAGTCCTTTAGTTTATTTCTTTTTGATGAAAACTTTTTATTCATTTTCCATCTTTTATTATTTCGCTCTGTTATACTGACTTTTGACATTTAGACTCCTATTATTAATTCCTGAAGGGAAAGTTAAACCCTTCAAGTAAAACTTTTGCCTCTTCATCTGAATTTGCTGTTGTACAAATTATGATATCCATCCCTCTTATGACATCGACTTTGTCATAATTAATTTCAGGAAACACTATATGCTCTTTAATTCCCATTGCGTAGTTTCCATTACCATCAAAACTCTTTGAGCTAATTCCTCGAAAATCTCTAACGCGAGGCAACGCAATAGTAATTAGTCGATCAATAAATTCATACATTCGTGATTTACGAAGCGTAACCTTTGTACCAATAACCATGCCCTCACGAAGCTTAAAATTAGCAATGGATTTTTTTGCTTTGGTAAATACTGGCTTTTGGCCGGCAATTAAACCCAACGCATCAATTGCAATATCAGCTTTTTTTGAGTCAGAAACAGCGTCACCCAGGCCCATGTTTATGACTATTTTATCAAGCTTTGGTACCTGCATTGCATTCGTGTAGTTAAATCGTTCATTTAGATTCTTAATTACTACATCTTGATAATGTGTTCTCATTCGAGGGATATAACTATTTGTCATCTATGACCTCACTATTACTTTTGTAAAATCTTACTTTCTTACCATCTTTCAAAAATTTGAAACCAATTTTTGATTTTTTAGATTGACTCGGCTCAAGAATAGCAACGTTTGAGATGTGTATTTTACCTTCTTTTTCTATTATGCCAGCCTGTTGCGTTTGTGTTTGTTTTTGATGTTTTTTCTTAATACTCACCCCTTGCACAATTAGCTTATTTTCATCAGGAAATACAGTTAAAACAGTCCCAGTCTTACCCTTATCTTTTCCCGTTAATACTATAACGCTGTCACCTTTCCTAATCTTTGCCGCCATCTATAGTACCTCCGGTGCTAATGAAATTATCTTCATATGATTTTTTGCTCTAAGCTCACGAGTTATTGGCCCAAATATTCTAGTTCCAATTGGCTCGCCTTGGTTATTTATTAATACAGCCGCGTTACCATCGAATCTTATTGCAGTACCGTCATTTCTTAATATTCCTTTGGCCGTCCTTACAATAACAGCCTTTAAGACGTCCCCCTTTTTAACTCTCCCACGAGGTATAGCTTCTTTGACAGTTACCACGATTGTATCACCAATGTGTGCCGTTTTTCTTTTTGATCCACCCAAGACTTTGATACACTGCACCCTTTTTGCGCCAGAGTTATCAGCCACGCTAAGATTTGATTGCATCTGTATCATTGGTTTCTATTCCTTCTGATTTCTATATGACTATCCATTTTTTTAACTTTGAATATGGCTTTGATTCTTGAATCCGAACCTCATCACCTATGTTATGTTTATTTTCCTCATCATGAGCGTGATATTTTTTTGACCTTCTTACAGTTTTCTTCAATAAGGGATCAATAAATCGACGTTCAACACGCACAACAACTGTCTTATCTTGGCTATTATTTTCTACAACACCTGAGAGTATTCTCTTTGGCATTATTTCTTCTCCTGTAATTTATTTTTTTCATTTTGAATTGTTTTAAGTTTGGCAATTGTTCTTCTTACCTCTTTAACTCTTGCAGTATTATCAAGTTGACCACTAGATCTTTGAAAGCGAAGGTTGAGTTGCTCTCTCTTGTATTTAATTAGTTCGTCACTAATTTGATCTGCTGATAACTCTCTAATTTCAATTGTTTTCATTGCTTACATTCCTAATTTGTATCGCCTAATCTAGAAACAAACTTACACTTGACCGGTAGCTTTGCAGCGGCAAGTGATAATGCTTCTCTTGCAACATCAAGTGGTACGCCATCAATTTCAAACATCATTCTTCCTGGCTTTACTTTTGCTGCCCAAAATTCTACAGAACCTTTACCCTTACCCATTCTAACTTCAGTGGGTTTTTTGGATACAGGAACATCAGGAAAAATCCTTATCCAAACTCTTCCAGCTCTTTTCATGTGTCTCGTCATTGCCCTTCTCGCAGCCTCAATTTGCCTTGCGGTTACCCTAGAAGGCTCGAGAGATTTAAGACCATACGAACCAAAATTCAATGCAAATCCTCCTTTAGCGTTACCGCTAATCCTGCCTTTATGCATTTTTCTAAATTTAGTCTTTTTTGGCTGTAACATGAGTGTTATCCCTTATTCTGGTCTTTGATTTCTTGATTGATCTTGCGAACCAGTGATGCTTTTTTCTTGGGCCATTGGGTCGTGTTCTAGTATTTCACCTTTAAAAATCCAGACTTTTATCCCGATAGCGCCATAGGTTGTCTGTGCTGTTGCGACTCCATAATCAACATTTGCCCTGAGTGTGTGAAGTGGAACACGCCCTTCTCTATACCACTCAGTTCTTGCTATTTCAGCCCCACCGAGCCTTCCACCACAATTTATCCTTATCCCGCCGGCACCCATTCTCAGAGCGGTTTGGACAGCCCTTTTCATTGCTCTTCTGAACGCTACACGCCTCTCGAGTTGTTGCGCAATAGACTCCGCCACCAATGTAGCATCAATTTCAGGCTTTTTAACTTCAAGAATATTTATTGAAACGTCGGTATTTGTAATTTTTTGGATTTTAGTTTTTATTAGCTCAATATCTGATCCCTTTTTACCAATTAGTATACCAGGTCTTGCAGAATATATAGTGACATTACACTTCTTATGCGGGCGCTCAATAACAATTTTTGATATTGCTGCTGTTGATTTAAGACTATTAACTAGCGCTCTAATCTTACGATCTTCCATTAATAGTTTCGGATATTCGTTTTTCTCAGCATACCAACGAGAGTCCCAAGTCCTATTTATTCCAAGCCTTAAAGCTACTGGTGAAACCTTCTGTCCCATTATTTGCTTTCCTCATTTTCTTGCTGTTTTACAACAACGGTTATTTGACTAAATGGTTTTTTAATTCGACCAACACGACCTCGCGCCCTTGCTTTCCATCTCTTTAGTACAAGGTTTTTTCCAACATATGCCTCATTTACGTACAATTCATCAATATCAAGATTATGGTTATTTTCGGCATTTGCAACGGCCGACTTTAGGGTCTTTAGTACATCCTGAGCAATTCTCTTCCTTGAAAATTGAAGATCATTCATGGCTTTCTCTACTTTTTTGCCTCTTATCATCGCAGCAACCAAGTTAAGTTTCTGCATGCTAATTTTGAGATTTTTAGTTGTCGCCAAAGCCATTCCATCTTGTAATTTCGCTGCCATAATTACTTCCTTTTCGCTTTCTTATCGGCTAGATGACCATAGTATGTCCTAGTTGGCGAAAATTCGCCAAATTTACGTCCCACCATTTCCTCTGTTACAAGAACTGGTATATGCTTTTGCCCATTGTGAACACCAAATGTTAAACCTACAAATTGCGGAAGTATCGTTGATCTTCTTGACCAGATCTTAATAACATCATTTCTTCCTGATGCTCTTGCTGTTTCTGCTTTCTTAAGCAAATACCCATCAACAAAGGGTCCTTTCCATACTGAACGCGCCATCTATAAATTACCTTTTCTTTTTCAAATGCCTGCTTCTGAGAATCAGTCTATCAGTTGTCTTATTTGTTCTTGTTTTCTTACCCTTCGTTGGCTTACCCCAAGGTGTAACTGGGTGCCTACCACCTGATGTTTTGCCTTCACCTCCACCGTGCGGATGATCTATTGGATTCATTGCCACACCTCTAACCGATGGTCGTCTACCGAGCCAACGTGATCTTCCTGCTTTCGCCAATTTAATATTTTTATTATCAGGATTTGATACGGCTCCGATTGTGGCCATGCATTCAGAGCGAGTCATACGCTGTTCACCGGAGTTTAATCTTAGTATTGAGTATGATTGGTCCCTACCAACTAACTGTACGTATGTCCCAGCAGATCTTGCAATTTGTCCGCCTTTTCCGGGTTTGAGCTCGACATTGTGTATTATCGTACCAATAGGGATATTAGCAAGAGGTAATGCGTTACCCGGCTTAATATCAGCTTTGGCACTAGAAACAACTGTATCTCCAACCGCCAATCTTTGGGGCGCAAGAATATATGATTTTTTTCCATCATCATACAATAAAAGGGCAATGAACGCTGATCTATTTGGATCATATTCAATTCTTTCAACTTTTGCCGGTATCTCAAAATGGTTTCTCTTGAAATCAATCATCCTATATAAGCGCTTATGGCCTCCGCCACGCCTTCTTGCAGTTACTCTTCCTTTATTATTTCGACCTCCAGATTTTGATAGACCGACAGTCAATGTTTTCTCAGGCTTACCTGACCAAAGGCTATCACGTGATACTAATACGAGTCCGCGTTGTCCTGGTGTATTGGGTTTGTATGATTTTAATGCCATGTCTTTCTATCCACTTAAACCTGTTGTAAAGTCAATATTTTGACCATCTTCAAGAGATACTATCGCTTTTTTAATATCCGATCTTTTTCCTAATCTTCCCCTAAATCTCTTGACTTTCCCTTTTCTTATCAAGGTATTCACAGACTTGACCTTTACTTTGAAAAGTGTTTCGATTGCCTCTTTTATTTGCGCTTTGGTGGCACCCTTTGAGACATCGAAGATTACTTGACCATTCTCCGATATTAAAGTCGCCTTCTCTGTGATAACCGGATTTCTTATAACGTCATATAAATCAATATTATTCATTTAACCGACCTTCTATCTCTTTGAGGGCTGCCTTTGTTATGAAAAGCTTATCTCTTTTTAGCATGTCATATACATTGATACCCTGAACTGGAAGAATATCAATATTTGGGATATTCATCGTTGCCAATTCAAAATTTTTATCAAACTCCTTAGCATCTATAAAGAGAGCTGAGTCAACAGCCAATTTTTGTAAATTTTTTACAAGTAACGATGTTTTTGGCTTGCTGAGCTTTGCTTCACTTAGAATAACGATATTACCATCTTTAAGTTTTGAAGATAGTGCATGTCTAAGAGCTAATTTTCTAAACTTTTTCGTTAATTTTATTGAGTGGTCTCTTGGATGAGGCCCAAAAGCACGCCCCCCACCTCTAAATTGTGGTACTTTTTTTGACCCGTGTCTTGCACTTCCCGTTCCTTTTTGCTTATACATTTTTTTTGTTGTAGCAGTTATTTCTGCTCTATTTTTTACCTTGTGTGTTCCGGCACGTTTCTTTGCAAGCTGATAGACTACAGTTCTATGAAGGATATCTTTCCGCGGCTCCAGCCCAAATATAGCATCACTCAGATTTGTTGTCCCCGATGCTTTTGATGAAATGTCAATTACGTTAATCTTCATTTGCTATCACCATTATCATCTTTTTTTATATCTAGCTCATCACTATTTTCTTCATCTTCAGGAGCAACTTCGTCGGTATTGGCCGCTTCTACCTCTACAGCTGGCACCTGATTTGTTTCATTTTCTTCTGAAACTTCGCTGGTATTTTCTTCCATTTTATTATCAGGGGTATCATTATCGACCAACTCTTGATTAGATGGTTCAGTACTCTCCTCTTGGACTGAATGATCTTGCGTCGTTAAATCATCAGTTGCCTCTTTCGGCGTACTTTCCTGCTTTGGTGCATTGGGGTCTATGAAGCTACCCGGTGTTGGTAATTCAATATTTGACTTGATTTTAATTGCATCACGTATCGTGACCCAGCCACCCTTGTGTCCAGGAACGGCACCATGTATAAAAATAAGCCCTCTTTCGTTATCAACTGAATAAATTGAAAGGTTTTGAACTGTGACTTTTGCAGCACCCATATGTCCTGCCATTTTCTTTCCTTTAAATACCTTTCCTGGATCTTGACATTGTCCCGTTGATCCGTGACTACGGTGACTTATCGAAACTCCATGCGAAGCCCTTAATCCAGCGAAGTTATGCCTTTTCATTGCCCCAGCAAAGCCTTTACCAATACTAGTTCCAGTTACATCGACTTTCTGACCGGGAACAAAGTGATCTGGCTTCATCTGGAGTCCAATCTGGATGAAGTTACCTTCATCAATTCTAAATTCCACTAATTTTGATTTTGGTTCTACCTTATTTTTGGCAAAGTGACCTCGCATTGGCTTTGTGATGTTTTTAACCTTTGGGACGCCAGCACCTATTTGGATGGCAGCATAACCATCATTCTCAATTGTTTTATGAGAAACAACCTGACAACCAGCGAGTGATAAAACAGTCACAGGTATGTGTTGACCTTTTTCTGTAAAGACCCTCATCATTCCAACTTTTTCTGCTATTAAACCAACTCTCATAAATTTCTTCTACCTATAATTTTATTTCCACATCTACGCCCGCGGATAGATCTAGTTTCATAAGAGCATCTACAGTTTGAGGCGTAGGATCTACAATATCAAGAAGCCTTTTGTATGTTCTGATTTCAAATTGCTCGCGACTTTTCTTGTCAATATGAGGACCACGCAAAACAGTAAATTTTTCAATACGACGAGGCAAAGGTATCGGACCACGAACATTTGCTCCCGTTCTTTTGGCTGTATTTACAATTTCAGTTGTTGATGTGTCCAACAATCTGTGATCGTATGCCTTCAACCTTATTCTTATATTTTGACCTTGCATTATTTTCCTATCTTTTTCTAAGCGTACTTGGCGATAACTTGATCTGAAACAGCCTGTGGAACTTGCTCATAATGATCAAACTGCATCGTAAATTGTGCACGACCCTGACTCATAGACCTCAAATGACTCACATAACCAAACATGTTCGCAAGTGGCACTTTTGATTTTATAACAGTATCATTTGATCTTGACTCTGTGCCGGCAATTTGCCCTCGACGTGAATTAAGGTCCCCAATAACATCCCCCATATATTCTTCTGGAGTTACAACTTCTACATCCATGATTGGCTCCAATAGTTTCGGTGCTGCTGATTGGGCAGCCTCACGGAAAGCCGCTCGCCCTGCAATCTCAAATGCCATTACTGATGAGTCAACATCATGAAATGCGCCATCATGGAGCACAACGTTTATATCCAGCAGAGGAAACCCAGCTAACACCCCATTATCTAATACAGATGCAATTCCCTTCTCGACGCCTGGAATATATTCTTTAGGGATTGCTCCACCAACTATTTTGTTTTCGAAAACAAAGCCTGTTCCCGGTTCCCCTGGGCTAATTGTCATTTTCACTCTTGCAAATTGCCCTGCGCCACCTGATTGCTTCTTGTGTGTATAGTCTACATCAGAAGGCTTCGTGATTGTCTCACGATAAGCAACCTGAGGTGCACCAATATTTGCGTCAACCTTGAACTCTCTTTTCATCCTGTCAACGAGGATATCTAAGTGCAGCTCTCCCATTCCTTTTATAATTGTTTGACCAGACTCATCATCAGACGCCACGCGGAAAGATGGGTCTTCCTGAGCAAGCCTTGCAAGTGCTGCACCCATTTTTTCTTGGTCACCTTTTGTTTTTGGTTCAACTGCAATTTCGATTACAGGCTCAGGGAACTCCATTCTTTCTAAGACAACAGGGTAGGAAGGATCGCATAGCGTGTCCCCGGTTGTTGTGAGTTTTAAACCAGCTAAAGCTACAATATCCCCAGCATATGCCTCTTTGATATCTTCCCTTGAATTGGAATGCATAAGCAGCATTCTTCCAACTCTTTCCTTTTTATCTTTTACTGAATTTAGTAGCTGCATCCCGCTTTCAACCTTACCCGAATATACTCTACAAAATGTCAGTGATCCCACGAAAGGATCATTCATAACTTTGAATGCCAATAGAGATACTTTTTCACTATCAGATGATTGAACCATAATCTCTTCTTCTGTTTTTAGGTCAATGCCTTTTATTCTCTCAACGTCCATCGGTGAAGGTAAGTAATCCAGAACGCCATCAAGTAGTGGCTGGACTCCCTTATTTTTAAATGCAGATCCACAGAATACCGGATAAAACTCGTTTGCGCATGTTCCCTTTCTGATGAGTGATTTGATTGTTAATATATCAAGTTCTTCGCCTTCTAGATATTTTTCCATTGCCGACTCATCGAGCTCAACAACTGTTTCAATCATCTCTTCACGACACTTCGATGCTTTATCTTGTAAATCACTTGGTATATCTTCATAGTTAAACTTCGCACCCAAACTTTCATCTTCCCATATTATGGCTCGCATCTCAATTAAGTCTACCACGCCTTTTAAGCTTGACTCAGATCCTATTGGGATTTGTAATACTAATGGCTTGGCACCAAGCCTTTCTTTTACCATTTCAACGGATCTATCAAAGTCTGCGCCAATTTTATCCATTTTGTTTACAAATATCATTCTTGGAACATTATATTTATTAGCCTGCCTCCATACCGTCTCTGTTTGTGGTTCAACACCAGCATTTGCGTCTAGGAGCGCTATTGCGCCATCTAGCACTCTGAGAGACCTCTCCACCTCAATTGTGAAATCAACGTGCCCGGGCGTATCAATGATATTTATTCTTTTACCATTCCAGTAGGTGGTAGTTGCTGCTGAGGTTATGGTAATACCACGCTCTTGCTCCTGTTCCATCCAATCCATGGTTGCGGCACCATCATGCACTTCCCCAATTTTATGACTTTTTCCCGTATAATACAGAATTCTCTCAGTAGTAGTTGTTTTTCCGGCATCGATGTGTGCCATTATTCCGATATTTCTATATTCTTCAATTGGATTAGATCTTGCCATCGTACACCTCTATTTACTTACCATCTATAATGAGAGAAAGCTCTATTTGCTTCTGCCATTTTATGTGTATCTTCTCTTTTCTTAACTGCATTACCCTTATTTGAGAATGCGTCCATAAGTTCATTTGAAAGCCTATCTATCATAGTATTCTCGCTCCTTGCCCTGGCAGAGCTGATCAACCAGCGGATTGCTAGAGCTTGCTTTCTATCATTCCTCACTTCTACAGGAACTTGATAGGTAGCACCACCGACCCTTCTTGACCTTACTTCAACGTCTGGCATGACATTTTTTAGTGCCTCATGGAAAACGTTTACTGGATCTTGCTTGCTATCTTTTTGTATTTTATCGAAAGCGCCATAAATGATTTTTTCTGAGGTTGATTTTTTCCCAGACAACATAAGACTGCACATGAATTTGGAAATAACTTTATCCCCAAATTTAGGATCAGGTAAGACTTCTCTTTTTTCTGCGCGTCTACGTCGTGACATTTATTGCTCCTATTTGGGTTTCTTTGCGCCGTATTTTGATCTACGCTGTTTACGGTCTTGGACGCCTTGAGTGTCAAGAACACCCCTGACAATGTGATAGCGCACACCAGGTAAATCTTTTACTCTACCTCCTCGGATTAAAACAACTGAATGCTCTTGCAGATTATGACCTTCACCAGGGATATAACTTGTGACTTCAAATCCATTAGATAGCCTGACCCGTGCGACTTTTCGTAGAGCAGAATTTGGTTTTTTTGGTGTCGTAGTGTATACCCTTGTGCAAACGCCTCTTTTCTGAGGGCAAGCTTCCATAGCAGGTACTTTATTTCGCTTTATTTGCGGCTTCCGTGGTTTTCGTAGTAGTTGATTAATAGTTGGCATATCAACCAGTTTTCCTTTCGTCTACACTATCTTTTGTTTTGCGTCCCAATAGCGTCTAAGCCTAAACATACAGCCTATTGGTTTAGATGTTCGGACAATACTTCTTCGTAAGCTAATCGTCAAGCATTATTTACTTAATCAATACTCAATATTTTTGGATGAAATATACCTTCTTTATTCGTCTACTGGGATATCATCTGTCGACCTTTCATCAGCAGCGTTTTCTGCTAACTCTGGAGGTAATTCAGGGCTATCCGAGGAATCTTCCAATTCTTCAGCTTTTTGCTTCTCTTGAATAATTAGATTATCACGATGCGTAGACACCTGACGCAACTTACTGATTGCGCTTCCAGTACCCGCCGGTATCAACCTACCCACAATTACATTCTCTTTTAGACCTTGCAGTAAATCTGACTTTCCGACCATGGAAGCTTCTGTGAGAACCCTTGTTGTTTCTTGAAAAGACGCGGCAGAAATAAAGCTACGCGTCTGTAGTGCAGCCTTTGTTATCCCTAACAAAATTGGGCGGGCGGTGATTAATTTCTTGTTCGCGCTTGCAAGCTCGTCATTTAGCTCTTGTAAATCAATTTTATCTATCTGCTCATCCTTGAGTAGGGATGAGTCACCTGGATCTATTATTTCTACTTTTTTAAGCATTTGACTAACAATAACCTCAATATGCTTATCATTGATTGTCACGCCCTGAAGTCTGTAGACATCTTGAATTTCTGTTACCAAATAGGAGGCAAGTTCTTCTACCCCTTTAATGGCAAGTATGTCGTGAGGAGCTGGGTTACCATCGAGTATAAAGTCACCCTTTTCAATTTTATCTCCATCTTGAACCTCAAGATGGATATTTTTAGGGACCATGTACTCACAAACTTGATCTGCCTCATTATCTGGGATGATTCTTATTTTACGCTTATTCTTGAAATCATTGCCAAATTCAATAGTACCCGTAATTTCAGCGATAATTGCGTGGTCTTTTGGCCTTCTTGCTTCAAAAAGCTCGGCAACTCTTGGTAGACCTCCTGTAATATCTTTTGTTTTGGCGCTCTCCGTCGGGACCCTTGCTAGAACATCACCAGCAGAGACAGTATTGTTTTTTTCAACAGACAAAATGGCATTTACCGGTAAAGTAAACTTTTTTGTCTCTGACTTTGCTTTCGACTTTGATTGCGTCAAAAGCACAGAGGGCTGTAGATCATTTCCACGAGCTGAGCCCCTCCAATCTATTACTACTCTTTGTGAAATACCTGTTGACTCGTCCATCCTTTCATCAATAGATATTCCATCAACTAAGTCTTCAAAATCTACCTTACCAGATACATCCGCTAATATTGGTCTTGTGTAGGGATCCCACGAAGCAATTCTTTGACCTCGTTTCACAATTTCTCCATCTTTCACAAATAACTGTGCTCCGTAAGGCACTTTATTTTGAGATCTCTCAGAGTCGTTTTCATCGAGCACTGCTACCAATAGGCTTCTTCCTGTGACCACAACTCTGTTATTTGAGTCAGTTGCAAGTGAAGGGTTTTGTATAGATATTTTACCGTCATGCGAGCTTTCAATAAAGGATTGGTCTACTACTTGCGCAGTACCACCAATGTGAAATGTCCTCATTGTTAACTGAGTTCCGGGCTCTCCAATAGATTGAGCTGCAAGAACCCCAACTGCTTCGCCTACATTAACTGAGGTTCCCCTCGCAAGGTCTCTGCCGTAACATCTCCCACAGGCTCCAATTTTTGACTCACAGGTGAGCACAGATCTCACTTTTACAGCATCAATACCAGATTCTTCTATTTCTTTGGATAAAGCCTCGTCTATCATATTATCCTTATCGAATAGAACTTTGCCTGTAGATGGATCCTTTATATCTTCTGCCAAATATCTACCAAGCAACCTATCGCTGATAGGAACAATAATTTCACCACCATCCATCACACTTCTCAATGTGATACCATTATCTGTGCCACAATCGCGTTCTAAAATAATACAATCTTGTGCAACATCCACAAGTCTTCTTGTTAGATAGCCTGAATTTGCGGTTTTTAATGCAGTGTCAGCTAATCCTTTCCTAGCTCCATGGGTAGAATTGAAATATTCAAGAACTGATAACCCTTCTTTGAAGTTTGATGTAATTGGAGTTTCTATAATCTCCCCAGACGGCTTCGCCATAAGCCCCCTCATCCCTGCGAGTTGCTTCATTTGAGCTGGTGATCCACGCGCACCAGAGTGTGCCATCATATAAATTGAGTTTTGATCTTTTTGTTTATCTGAGTTTTCTTCAACTTCAATCACTTGTATTTTTGACATCATCTCATCAGCAACTTTATCAGTACATTTTGCCCAAGCATCAACCACCTTGTTATATTTTTCACCTTGCGTTATTAAACCATCGTTATATTGGTTTTCATATTCTTTCACCAACACGTTCGTCTCATCAATTAAATTTGATTTTGTTTCTGGTATAACCATGTCATCTTTACCGAATGAGATCCCGGCCTTACAGCCATGATGAAAACCAAGCGCCATAATTTTATCACAGAATATAACAGTATCCTTTTGGCCTGAGTGCCTGTATACTTCGTCAATCATCCTTGAAATATCTTTTTTCGTCATAACCTTGTTGCAAAGCGAGAAATTGATTGAGTGGTATTTAGGCAGCAGCTCGCCCATGAGAAGTCTGCCAGGTGTTGTTTCATGGGTTTCTTTTATTACGTTGCCATCCTCATCTTTTGTTGTAAATCTTCCTTTTATTTTTGCGTGAAGAGTTGTAATTCCTGACTGAAGAGCGTAATGTACTTCATTCATATTACCAAAAACCATACCTTCTCCGGGTTCATTATCCTTGACAAGCGACAGATAATATAATCCCAAGACCATATCTTGACTGGGAACAATTATTGGCGAGCCATCGGCTGGATGAAGTATATTATTGGTTGACATCATCAGCACCCTTGCTTCCAACTGAGCCTCAAGTGATAATGGAACATGGACTGCCATTTGGTCACCATCAAAATCAGCGTTAAATGCTGAACATACGAGTGGATGCAACTGTATAGCCTTGCCTTCAACTAGTGTTGGCTCAAATGCTTGTATACCAAGCCTATGAAGTGTTGGAGCACGGTTAAGAAGGACAGGGTGTTCCCTAATAACCTCGTCAAGTATGTCCCAAACCTCTGGGCGTTCTTTTTCAACTAATCTTTTTGCTTGTTTGACTGTTGTTGATAGACCTTTTGCTTCAAGCTTTGAGTAGATAAACGGTTTAAATAACTCTAATGCCATTCTTTTTGGCAAACCACATTGATGTAGTTTTAGTGTTGGACCTGTAACAATTACCGATCTACCTGAGTAATCAACCCTTTTTCCAAGTAGGTTTTGCCTAAATCTTCCTTGTTTACCTTTCAGCATATCCGCAAGTGACTTCAACGGTCTCTTGTTTGCGCCGGTTATCACACGCCCTCTTCTTCCATTGTCATATAGCGCATCAACAGACTCTTGGAGCATCCTCTTTTCGTTACGAATAATTATTTCGGGCGCTTTCAGCTCTATTAGGCGTTTGAGACGATTATTTCTGTTTATGACCCTTCTGTATAAATCATTCAGATCAGATGTTGCAAATCTACCACCGTCTAGGGGAACAAGAGGTCTTAGTTCAGGTGGTATGACGGGTACAATTGTCATAA
>Ga0066378_10000644_pt1 | contig 14257 bp, 12 predicted proteins | sample Knorr_S23_td_DCM_FD_70947 | JGI IMG/M metagenome (GOLD analysis project Ga0066378, IMG submission 70947) | Marine microbial communities from Southern Atlantic Ocean transect - Knorr_S23_td_DCM_ad_71m_LV_A | ecosystem: Environmental > Aquatic > Marine > Oceanic | place: Southern Atlantic ocean...
CAGTATCGTATTTACGGGAAATCAACCGATTCCAGAGCGCGCCAATTCCTATGGAAACAACGAAAGTTCCGATGGCGAAATAACCCAGCGTGCCAACCGCAATATGGCTTAAGCCATAGATAATTGAAACCGGATTCAACACCGGCGCGACTAAGACGAAACTTAAGATCGTACCACTTGGGACTTTTGCCCGCTGAAGCTCTCGGGCGACAGGTAGTGCACCAAGAGAACAGATTGGAAGTAAGATCCCCAGTACCCAGGCCCGAAATGGCCCGGACCAATGTCCGACACCTAGCATTCGCCGTAAACGATCCGGACCGACCATTCCTCGCATTAACCCAGCAACAACCGCACCGGCCACTAAAAAAGGAGCCGCAGCTACTAACGCTTCCGAAATACGCAGCACGGCGCTCCAAAAAGTCGTATCAAAATCCGAAAATAGCGACGTGTAACCAGGACCATCAGCGAATAGCGTCCAGGTGCTCATTTTGCATTCCCATCAGTTAATTTCTCGTCCCCTGATTCCTCCGAGGAGGGAGCTCCAGATTGGCTAGACGCTCCGGAATCCGGTGCCGAACTGGATTTAACCTTAAAAGAAAAACTCATCCGTTCTCCTCCCAGCGTCATTTTAGGTATCACCACGGAGAAGGATCCCCCGACTTCGAATTCCGTTGGCAAGGAAGCCGAAAAAATTGGCACCGATATCTCCTCACTCTCTTCCAAATACTTAAAGTACACTTCTCTCGCAGCTCCTCCTAGGTGCTCCTCATCGGTGAAGTACGCCAGAATTTCTGGTTCTTTTGACACCGCTGGCTTCGAGGTTCCGGCTTCATCTTCAACACTCAGATAAAAACGTATTGAGTCGTCCTGGCCGGGTAATATTTCAGCGAAATAAAACAGCAGACCGTTCGGATTGTGTGCATGGCCAACCTCGACCATCTGTCCACCCAAAATAGGTTCACCATGCTGGTGTCCGTGATCATGAGCGTGCTCATGAGAGTGAGAGTCATCATGATGAGAATCTGAATCAACAGGCTCACAACCAGTGAACAATACAATTAATACGAGCCACGTGGAAACCGCTTGGAATAAGCGAGAACAACTCAGATTCATAGTGAATTCCTTATGAAGCATTTGTACTTAGTAGCGGGACAGTAACAGAGTCTACAATTTCAGCAACAATTCTGCGAGTCGAATCCAAATCGCCGCCCATTCTCACATCCAATACTGGTAACGCGACTTCCTGAACATCATCGGGAGTCACAAAATCCCTACCTTTTAAATGCGCAAACGCCTGAGCTACCCTTTGCCAGGTAATCAATCCTCGAGGGCTTAATCCAAGCGACATATCCGGATGAGCCCGGGTGGCAGCAGCCAGATCCACTAAGTATTCACGAACTGGTTCGGCAACAACAACTTCTGCTACGTGTTGTTGCAACTTGCTCAAACGGGAAGGATCCAGGATCGGCTGATCGTCTTGAGCCGCACTTTCCTTTGCACCGATATTTGAAGCTAAGATTTCCACCTCGTCATTTCGATTTGGGTAACCGATGCGAAGTTTCATCGCAAAGCGATCCAACTGAGCCTCCGGTAGCGGATAGGCTCCGTGCATTTCCACCGGGTTCTGAGTCGCGACAACAAAAAATGAATCGGAGAGTTTATGGCGTGTATTATCGATCGTAACCTGGCGTTCTGCCATTGCTTCGAACAAGGCACTTTGGGTACGAGGAGTCGTTCGATTGATTTCATCTGCTAATAGGACGTCTGAGAATACCGGGCCCTCCATAAACTCAAAGATCCGATCTCTTTGATTAAACACATTGAAGCCTGTAATGTCACTTGGCAACAGGTCCGGAGTACATTGCACGCGGGCAAACTTTCCCCCAACGGCGAGGGCTACTGCTTTAGCCAACGTAGTCTTCCCCAAGCCCGGGAGGTCGTCAAAAAGAATATGGCCACGTGCAAGCAAGCAAACCAACACCAATTCAACGACATTTTCTTTCCCTAACAGTGTTGCATTAAGCCTCGAGCGCAAGTGGTCTATTGCCTGTTGATGTTCACAGACCGGATTGATCGCGGGTTCGGTTTCTTCATTACTCGTCATATATTGCTCAACCTATTTTTTTATTTGCCAATATTGGATTTAGGATCTAAGTCGCGTTTAGACCTTTTCATTTTTCGTGATGTCCAGGAACTAAGCAGCTTGAAACAAGCCGCATACATGCCCATCTGGGCCGGGACTGTCTGATTACTTACTGTTAACGCTGGTCCATAGAATGCCTGATCTGCCAATGCAATCACTTGCTCTAAAGGTCCGCAATTCATATGTAAACTGGGTTCGCCTTCAGCCAGTGCCAAATACCATTTTGATAGAGTCTTCGAGTCTGGTCGTTGCTGCCCTGCCATTCGAGCTCTAAATTCTAAAATTCTAATCGTCCAGATTATTCGTCTACGACTTGTACCAAACCAACAGATTCTCCATAACGCAAACGAGCCAATGTCAATTATTCTATGCCTCAATCTATAGAGAAAAGTCAATCCTATCGCCACGCTTAAAAGCACACTCCAGTTCGACTGAACCCAACTCCAAAAAGACGTCCAGGCCATCGATAAATACTCCTGCCAGGTCAACCAGTTTTTAGGATCTTGATAGTCTGGCGTAGGTTCAATGGGTATCCAGACATTTTGCCCCACATGTACTTCCGTCCAGAAATGTAGATTTTCAGAGTTAATAATGGACTGTCTGGATTGCGAATCAAAATCTCGCGAATCTGCATAAAATCCAAGAACAAGCTGGGCTTCATACCCTAAAGAACGAAGCATCTGGGTAGCGGCCGAGGCAAACATATAGTCGGGCCCACGTTTAATCTTTAAAAAGTGATCCACGACATTCTGACAATCCTCCGGAGCTGTTTCGAGGCGGTCGTGCTTATACTGACTGCGTAGATTCTGAGTGAGGGCCACTACCTGCTCCCACCCAGGGCGACTATTAGCGGTCCAACGACGGGCAAGGCTCTCTGCCCGCTTCCCTGGTCGAATCGAACTGTTAAGGGACTCTTCTACTCTACGAGAATATACTCCTCGAAAATCACCCAGTTTGGTCAGTTCACTTATCGAATGCGTCTGAGAAATGAGGTGGATCACTGTCAGTCTTGGAATAAATTCCTGTGCAGCCAGTTCAAGAACACCATCACGTCCGGTCGTATAAAAACTGTCACGATCGACATCTGCAATGTGAATCCCAGACACATGCGCTGGACTGGGAATTTGTTTCGACTTTAGATTGATGATTCGCAGAGTACTTCGCTGTTTACCTCGCAAAACATCCGTTTCATTACGCTGGAACTTCACCCAGGGCTTTCCATTAACAGAGGTAATAGAAGTGCGAAATGGTATCGAATTGCTGCCACTGTGTGTCCAATCAACACCATCAAACGTATCAAATCTTTGTGTCATCAAATGGAGCGGTGCGTCGCCAGAGACCTGAAACAATGCCGTCGATTTACGATCCTCTGGTGTTACCGGACGTTGTTTGTTAAGCCGGCGTAATGTACTGAATTGACGAGTCGCCTGTTCTGAACTGGATTTTTTCTGATGATTGTGCCGCAAGCGATCTCCTGTTATCGCAATGGACTTATTTAGCTCTTGATTAATCTGCTTTTTGACTCGTGCCTCACCATATTGATCCGAAGCTACATCGTATAGACTGGGCATTTTCGATTCCAGAAAAATCTCCGAGTCAACCGGACCGAAACTGAAGGCGCTGTCTTCTGCTGCGATCATCATATCCCCTTCGCCGACACCAGAACGTGCATTGCCGTCCTGATATTTGTCACCTCCGGATGTGGGCATAAACCCAGACAACACCATTGCAGTACGGGGGATTCCAATGACTGCAATACTCAGTACGCCAAGTCCCACAAGAAGTGACACCGCGATCAGGACTGGCCGCAACGGAATTTTTCTATCAGAAGACGTGGCAAATTTCGTCTCTAGGCGTGCCCAATAACTGCACATCAGCCACCATAGGCCAAGCGCGGCAAACAGGGCACTCCCTGCCCAAACCAGATAATGATCGGTCATAGAAGTAACAAACAGAACGAGAAATCCGCTCAGTAACCCAGTAATCTGAAGTGACTTTTGAGAAGCCGGAGCCGTAGCCAATACCAGAGCGACATTCTGGACAATGATTAGTAGCACGAGTTCATTCGGATCCCCGATTTCCAAAGAACGGGTGACCACTTGTACTAGCAGTGGGAAAATCACCATCACCAACTGGAGCAACAATAGACGACGCGCGGGGGTATTGAACCTCTTTGGCCAGACCTGAAGTAAACGCGGAAGTCCGAAGACAAGCCCGAGCGTAATGATGCTCTCTGCCAGCACCACCCAACCACTCCAGTGGTTAGCATAGCGAAAAGTCTGGGTAATCATCATTGCCAATAGAGCAAGGTGGGTTACCGAAGACTGGCCGACAAGATTATGCTGCGGACCACGATTCATGGCATAACCTTTCCCATTGAGTTTGAAGCTGTGAAGGAACATCGTGAGTGCAGTCAATCGTCAACCAGGAATTCTCTCCCGCGTGATGTTCCTCTGTCTGCAACACTACAAACCGCAGATTGGATTCAATGCTTTCCAATTGCTTTAATTCATCCATCCTGTCTGAAGTTGTCACTACAATTTTCATTTTGTTTGGCGTTGAGCCTTCCGAGTATAAGTCTTTGAAGCCCTCGACAGTTCCTGGTTGAAGCATTGCCAAACGATCAAATGCAGACTGAATGCAGAAAGCTCCCTGACTCGAATCTCCCCCGTTCAGGTCAGTCGAGTGAATTACACTCCAACCGTGCTCATGAAATTCCCGAACCAAACTCGCTCCCACACGAATAGCCCATTCAAGACTGCCGTGATCACTGAGCGTCTGATGGACTCGTAGGTCTGTATCAATCACGATTTCAACCTTACGCTGTGCAGCCGTCTGCCGTTCGCAAACAATGAGACGACTATGACGAGCCGTTTGGGCCCAATGTACATGCTTCAATGTATCGCCTCGACGATAGGGCCTAACAGCTAGCACATCCCCCTCCATACCAGCCTGATTCATCAGAATTCCAGTGGCTGTAAAATCAATCCCTTTGACAGGTGGAATTGACTTTAGCTTTACTGTAAGTGGCCAGACAATCAGCTCTGACGTAATCTGAATTATCTTCCGTGTCTTCCAAATACCAAATGGAAATGCATTGGTAATTTGGCAAACCCCGGATGGGTAAAGTCCTCTGCGATGTGGCTCAAACTCCCACTTAAAGTCAGATTTTGTCCACCCGGGAACACGAGCCAAAGCGACGGCTGTCGAGTCGTTTGAGGTAGAAATGTCTTCTAAAAAGAATCCACCTTCGACAGCTAGGCCCCAAATTGGCCAGGGGAAAGAATTCTTTACGCTTAGAGTGACCTGAACATCATCGCCTTCTGTCGCTCGGCGACGATTGAAACACAGACTACAGCTCACACCACGAATCGCAATCCATGGCCAGACAACACCTAATAAAATCACAGCTAGCAGTGCAGTAAACATGACCCATCCCTGTGGCGCCACAAAGAGACCAATTAATAAAGAAGCGGCCGCGGCTACTAACAACCATCCAACTGGTTGCTTAAGCCAATAGACGTATCGATTAGCCCATGGACAAAAATCTCGATTAGCGAGATTTGAAATCCACTGCACAGTACGCCGAATGGATGGAGCTGGTCGGTGCTGGTTGTTAGATGAAGACATACGTCTCGCATGATAAAGATGAGTCGCAACTGGATAACTGGCTCTGTCTGGCAAGCCACCTAAGAACGGAAAAGTAGAGGGACAATTTAAACCCAATCGCACAAATAGAATTGTGTAATCTTACATTCAGGACAGAATGACGTACGAGTCTTATGATGCTTCATGACAACAGCTTACTTAGACAAACTGTAAGACTTACATCAGACTAAGTATCGCCTAACCAAGTCCTGTCTAACGACGGCAAGCACCAAGAAGTCACACTAAAGAAAATCTCTCTCTACTGCAAGGAGCTTAAGCTACCGACGGAGGGGCTCGCTCTTGAACGCCGTCCCGAGTAATAGCAAGATACAGCGCACTAGGAGAATCACTAAAGAGTGGAATCGACTCGCAAGAGGCGGAAATTTCAATTGTAACGGCCTGATCCTGAGCCTGCCCGAATTCCTGACAGACATAGCAGTTTGCAGAATCATGTTGGTGGTCTTGGCGACTAGGGTCTGATTCCGTGCTTTGCTCGTTCAGTAGATTGTCACACGGATGATGGTGAGCCGCAGAGCAACTAGAAACATGCTCGTTTCGAGAACTCTTCGAGTGACCAGAACAACATGCGGCCAAATGCAGCACTTCACCGAACAAAACACGCCCAATATAGACGATCAGCAATGTTGTCAGAAAAAGTAGCTGCTTACGTTGCATCTTAAATGATTAAGTAAAAATCAAAGACCTAGTTCAATCTCAGTGATTTGATTCTTATCAGTACGAATCAAACGAACAATATGTTCTTAAGCACTTTGAAAAAATGATACACGCTACCCACCTCTGGAATCGTCCAACTGTGTAATTAGCGAATAGCTTAATAGTTAAATGGAAAGCCATTTTTCTACCATCGCTGTGAGACTTGCTCTTGCATGAACTTCAATGCATCCCCGGCCAGTTGCTCTTCACTCTCATACATACGCCGCCAAATTTTAGTAGCCGCGACCAATTCAGGTAGTGCCAAACCAAAAGCTTCCACAACCATCCAGCCGTCATAACCAACTTCTTTAAGTGTATTGAAGTTAGTATCCCAATCCACATTCCCTGTGCCTGGAGTGGAACGGTCGTTTTCAGAAATATGTACTAACGCACACACATCGCTACAGTCACGAATGGCCTGAGCAATGTCTTTCTCTTCGATATTGGCATGGAACGTGTCGTACATCATCCGAGCATTTGGATGATCGACTTCGCGGACAAAGCGAGCGGAATCTGCGTGGGTATTTAGAAGGTAGGTTTCAAAACGATTGAGAGCTTCCACGCCTAGCGTAATCCCAACGGTTTCAGCATGCTCAGCTACCTGACGCATACTATCAACGCCCCACTTCCATTCGTCTTCGGTTGGTCCCTGACCCGAGAATACCCCCAAAGCTGAATGATAAGGCCCTACTAACCGGACGGCACCGGCTGCCGCTGCGTTATCCAAAGCACGTTTATTGTTTTCAACGCCTAAAGCTCGAACCGCGGGGTCTGCACTGATTGGATTATCTTCTTCTCCTCGCACAGTCACGGCTGTACATTCCAGCCCCATCTCTTTAAGGCGAGCTCCCCATTGAGTGTAGAGATCGATATTATCTTCGAACACTGGAATTTCGACGCCGTCATATCCCATTTCTTTGAGTGATGCGACAACAGGAATCATGTCGTCATTCATCGCGCCTGTCCAAAGCAATAAGTTCATTCCAAATTTCATAGTTTCGTTTCCTCTACTTCATCAATAAAGTTTGAATCTGTTACTGAGAGTTCTACTCAGCTGTTAGTAGCTCGTCGTGGCAGCGATACACCCTTTGACGCATCGCCGGAAATAACTCGATTACCGAATCACCAAATTCAGGTAACCCTACTCGCTTCATCACCTGATTTAAACGATAGGCTAATCGGTCATTATCCAGGTAATCAAACAAGAATCGCTCCCGACAAAAAACCTCAAAGAACCGTACAAACTGATCCGTCGGGCGTGCCGACGCCATATTGATCACCGACTGAATCTTCACGGGATCTACCTGCCCCAGTACGTCATAGTACTCGTTAAGCAAACCGGGATTACATTCTGCCAACCGAGCATCCAATAGTAACTCGATTAATATATGCCCCAAAAATGCGGGACGAAGCGACGTGTCTTCAGGAACAGCTTCTCGTAATGCCTGAGCAAATTCCAAATTGAGCTGATTGAAGATCGCTGTCGCATGAAACCAATGATCATCGTTCAGGTGTTGCAACATTCCTGAGGCTAGTTCAGCAACGTCACCCTGATGGGTTTCGATCAACGGTTTCAAATTTCGCGAGCGAACTCGCACTTTTCGATCCACCACACTCAACATGTCTGGTACACCTGTACCTGACATGAAAAGAGGGCGATCTAAATAGTCGATTGCATGAGCTAAATAATTCATGCAGGAGGCATCCTGCGTTTAGCTTATACGTTTTGCCATGACCCGTCTTTGGCCGAAGCTAAGACAGCGTCACAGACTTTTTGTGTTTCCAGTGCATCACGGAAAGTCGGACCAGCTGGCTCGCCGGTTTCCAGACCCTTCAGGAAGTCAGCCACCTGATGCACAAAGGTATGTTCATATCCGATCTGCAATCCAGGCACCCACCAGTTGCCCATATAAGGGTGTTCGCCATCGGTCACATGGATATTCTTCCAGCCGCGGACTGCACCGGAATCACCATGATCGAAGTACTCTAAGCGATGCAGATCGTGCAGATCCCATCGCAGTGAACCTTTCTCCCCATTGATCTCCAGCGTATACAGTGCTTTGTGCCCACGGGCATATCGCGTGGATTCAAATAACGCGAGTGAGCCATTACTAAAGCGACCCATGAAAGTACAAGCATCGTCGATGGTGACCGGCATCACTTCACCAGTATCCTGATGAACTCGTTCTTTGATGAACGTCTCTGTCATGGCAGAAACCGAGTCGATTGATCCGTTAAGCCAAAGGGCTGTATCGATACAGTGAGCCAGCAAGTCACCAGTCACACCGGATCCTGCTACAGAAGCATCTAATCGCCACAGCGCTTCTCCACCCTGAGGCAGATCTGTTGAAATTGTCCAATCCTGTAGGAACTGAGCGCGGTAGTGGAAAATTCGTCCTAAACGACCTTCGTCGATCAACTGCTTGGCCAATGTCACGGCAGGCACTCGGCGATAGTTGTACCAGACGATATTTGGTACACCCGCAGCTTCCACTGCCGCACACATTTCTTCGCCTTCCGCAGTATCCATCGAAAGCGGTTTCTCACAAAGAATCATCTTGCCAGCTTCAGCACAAGCGATGGCAATTTCTTTATGAAGGTTATTCGGAGTACAAATATCGACAGCATCGATATCGTCACGAGCCACTAAAGCTCGCCAATCCGATTCAATCGATTCGTATCCCCAGGTATCAGCAAAGGCCTGAGCCTTTTCTTGATTTCGTGCACAGGCAGCTTTAAGAACCGGTTGGTATTCGAGATCAAAAAAATTGTTAACTTTACGATAAGCATTGGAGTGGGTACGGCCCATAAAGCCGTAGCCGATCATGCCGATATTAAGTGGTTTCTTCGCCATAATACTTTCTCTTTATCTCCCACGGGCTCCAAAGTGTTGCCCGTGCAATAACAGTTATTTGTAATTAGTTCCAACCGTGAGCGGCACGAACATCGACCATTGCCTTGAGAATCACATTCCAAGTATCTGGGTCTTCTAAAACTTCATTAGAGAACATGCAACCATCCCAACAGATGTGCTGAATACCCCGAGAGGCGGCATCCTGTAACCAGTATCCTGCTGTTCGAGTGATATCCAGTTTCCCATTCGGGTCATCCGCGCGACAGTGCTTCCCCGTTTTGTCATGGGAACCCGCTCCATGCACAGTACCGTCGTTCTGAGCAACATGGAAGTCGATCGTCCAAGGACGTAGTTTCTCGGTCATATTTTCATAAGCCGCGTAAAACTCTTCTTCGGAATAGCCGTCCTGAAGCAATGCGTGCTCGGGAGCGTTATATCCCATTAGGTATAGATAGGTGTGAGCCTGATCCGACTGGAAGCCAAAAGACTCAGGCTTGCCGACTCCTTCCAGCACGTCGAGCATATCCTTCCAACTGTGCATACCAGCCCAACAAATCTCGCCTTCACATGCGAGGCGTTCTCCATGAGCTTCGGCGATTTCCGCGGCCTTAGTGAAGGTATCTACAATCCTTGCTGTACCGGCCTGAGGGTCTTCACGCCACTTTTCCACACCAAATTCTGCCGAGTCAATGCGAATCACTCCGTATTCACGAATTCCATGTTCATTGAATACGCCTGCAATTCGACAGGCTTTCTTAATCGCATCCAGGAATTTTTCCTGTTGCTCGTCAGAACCCATGGCTGAGTCACCGACGGTTCCCGGCCACACAGGAGCAACCACTGAACCTACTTTGAGATTGTGGCTTCCAATTAAATCGGCGATTTCTTTCAGTTCGTCGTCCGAAGCATCTGGATCGGTGTGTGGATGAAATAAGAAGTAATCCACTCCTTCAAATTTCTGCCCATCCACTTCAGCGGCGGCAGTCAATTCAAGCATTCGTTGGAGACTGATTGGTGGTTCCTGACCTTCTTCGTCGCCTTTACCCACTAATCCGGGCCACATCGCATTATGTAGTTTTGGGAACAGATTTGTCATTGTTCATTCACTCCTGTGATTCATTGGATGAACGTCATTGTTTGATTAATTACCGGCACTCTGCTGGAATTGCATTCACCGATCTATTGGTCTTCATTAATACCCTTCGATGGTAAGTCGTCCTAAGTAGCAGGGATAAAAAGTCTGTTTCTCCGCTACCCCTTACTAACTCCGGGTGGGCTACATTCCTGATTCGTTTTGGAAGCAATCTACTCTGCAGTGCAAGTATGATTACCCCTCGATTCTATAAGAGGATCGAGTCCTCTAAAAGGAGTACGCATCTGCACTCATCGCCGATTCTTACGGGGCACACCAACCTTTTTGAGGTTTCTTATGAATTGTTGGCACTCCATTTTCCTGAAGCGTGGCAATACGCTTTTCTGAGTCAGCCACCTGTCGTTCGTCTGTCAGAAATTGCATTTTCAAGGAAAGATCGGCTGTCCCGTTAGGATCGAGTTTGATTACTCGTCCCTGTTCACCTTCGTAGGACCGTGGATTCGGATAATTCGTCCCCGGCTCAATTCCCGTTACAAATCCATCCTCCAATGCCGTCGTGTTCTTCCAAACACTGAAGCAAGGAATGGAAGATGTGTTATAGGACAAGCTCACTCCTTGTGTGCTGTGGGCATTCTTCAGAAGCACCTCGGTATCTCCATTTCCATCACCGAGACATGTCAGAAAATAAACCTGTTCCTCAAAACCCGGCTGGGCTGCCTGATAACTATCCCATGCGTCGATTCCGATGGCAGCATGATCGTTACGAGGTACAAGTTCATCAATCGGAGCGACCACTTTAGCCCCGGCATCTAACAGCGGATCACCGAAATTGGCGTGATAGAGCATTTGAGCCTCTGCAGGACTCGCCGAAAGATTCTTTACCGTATCATCAAGTTGAATGGCATTATCACCAAATTTTGTGGAAATCGTGGTTTCCAAGCACAACTTGAAGAAGTGGAACCGTGTTTCCACAACCACACCCGATAAAGAAATCGTTCCGGCATCAGGATCAATGGTCAATACTGCTTTCTGAGCAGGTTTATTACCAACCCGACCGTGCAGTGGATACTTGAGATTGTTTGTCTCTTCGTCGAATTCAGGTGCACCGTTGCTTTCTAAACCACAACGTACCATCATCTCATCAAATCCATCGAGCCAACCCAGTCCACTCGGTTCATTGAGTGGCACGTATTTTGGATGAACGGGGCCTTGGACAGGCGACTTCCAGCCAAACGACTGTTTGCCAATAACAGCGGTTGATAAACTCATTCCACGGGTCAAGAGAATCCCGAAGGACAGTTTTCCATTGTTAATTTCAACAACTTCTACCCCATCGCTCAAACCGCCTCTTAGCGTTCTCTTTGTTACACTCCAGCCTGCAGGAGACCCGGGAACATCATTGGATGTGACATCCAAATGTTCAACAAACGTTCCTTCACTAACATCTGTGAGTACCCAGGTTTTAACTGCCATTATCGACTCCCGTCATTCTGTGGAATTTCATATCCCGTCGATTATAATCGTGTTTTGACTGGAATTAAAGAAAGCGAGTCCAGTCTTCAGGAGTAAGTTTGTAACAGCCTCTAAACAAAAATACCTCTTTAGCAATCAACTAAAGAGGTATGAAGACTGAATATGTTTAATGACTGTGGCTATTTTGCACTTCGGCCATCAATATGGTAAATCGCCAGATGATTTCCATCCGGACCTTTGAATTCGCTGACACTAAAGATACCTTCCACCGCCATTGGGCGGACTGAAAATGACGCTGAAGCCGATCCCAGCATCTCAATAATGACACAATCATAAATCGCAGCTCCGGGGCCAAAGCAACATTCCATATTATCTCGCACCAGAACGAATTTCTTTATCCCCGACTGTTGGAAACTGGGCAACATATACCCTCGCAGTCGTACCAATTGCCCCTCCAAAGACTCAATCTTTTTGGGCAGAAGATCTCGCTTAAACGGGGCGCCTTTGGCGATATCGAATTTGATGTCGTCGAAAGAAATATCCTTCAGTCGGGATTTATCCGGCTGCTGCCCCTGAATCGCTACACCACCTGTAATCAACAGCAGTAGGCAGGCGGTTATGAGTTTGCGAGTCATATTGAAATCCATCGTAAACATCTCCGGAACGATTCTGTCGTTTATTTCACACCATCTGCTTCTAGGCGGAAATAGCCTCCCTGCAACTGAGCCTCACCGGTTGCTTCTTTGCTGGAACCAACGGCCAGACGTGGAGTAAGGTCTATACGCATTCTACCCCAAATTCCATGTTTTTTCATGTTATAAGTCACCTGTTGCCCTTCCAATAGATCAACTTCAATCATATCCCAGGGCTTCGGTTGCCCACCGAAGCAACAGGTCTTTAGATCACCTACCAAGACAAATCTAGTGATATTTCCTAACCCATTTACGCCAGGATGAATATAACCTTTGACGAAGACCGGCTCTCCGTCGTATTGTGCTACAGCCGGAGAAATCGGGGATCCAGCTGAGACACCTTCAGCCTCAAGCGTCGAAAAACTAATACGACTATAACCTTCCGGTACTTCTGTGAAATATACAATGGTGGCCCAAGTCGTCATGATTAGTAGGAACACGGTATTAATCATCAATCCAATCCGTGTTACTTTCTCTCCGGTAAACTCGAAGGAATTCCTTCGAATCTTCAGCATGGCAATCAATCCAACGACAATGCCTGCCAGTTGCACTGGTGCGTACAGAAAGATGCCATCAGGCCCCATCAAAATTAAGAGGGACAAAGCTAACAATGCCAACACTAGTGTGGCGACCGCCCAAGGGCTTAATGACCGATACTGACTGGCATCTATCTCACCTCTGGTACTTGAAAACAACTGATCTTCGTCCGAGCTTTCATCACTGAATAAACTATCTTCTGCCATTAGCTCAATTACCTATCGTGTAAGACACACGTGATTTCTGAATTACTGAGTACTATCTAATGCTCCGAAATTGATATCGACCTAGAGATACGATCACGCCTGTAATCGAAACAGATAGATTGGCATTAAGCATCAATTATGCTTGCTACTAACCCATTAATCGACAAAATCGAAACATCTCGGACCCGTCAGAGGAGTTGATTAATGGCCGGAACCACTCATCACTCGCCACTGGATAACCAATAATCCGAGCCCTGCTAGAAATGGTACGCCTAAAGCGTACCAAAGGTTCAGTTCCTTGTCTTCAGGCACGGACTCTTCTTTGATAATTTCGGTCTGGAAAGCTTTTTCCACTACAGGGGATGAAACGGGTAATGGATTCGAAGGAATCGCTGTATCTTCGACTGTTTCTATCGAACCGGTGGTCGTTGACCCAGAAGACTCTTCATTGAAATCTAAAGCTATTTCGGGCACGGGGGCAGACACAAACAAGTCATCTGCCGGGGTGTCCAAAGAGGAACTCTTTGAAGATGGGGTATCTTCCCTACCTCTATTCGCAGGACCAAATGGGAAGAATGTATTCGCTCGCTTCACTGCAGCAGGGTCGATTTTCTCCAGTGCCTTAATTTGTTCTTTAGCTTCAGTAAGCGGACATTGTCGCAAGTAGTTGATAACAGGTACTCGAACCCAACTTGTCTCTTCATCCGCATCCTTGAACAGTTTCACCATGCGGTCAACCTGACTCCAGTCTTCCCAACGCGCCAAGTCAGGAATGACCAAATCTGCTAATTGAGGGCGATCCAACATATATCGCATCGAAACAAGAATTCGCTTCCGAGGAATAATATCCGACTCCGTCCCATGAAATCGCAAGGCCATTACAGCGGCGTACGTGTC
>Ga0066378_10000646_pt1 | contig 14244 bp, 7 predicted proteins | sample Knorr_S23_td_DCM_FD_70947 | JGI IMG/M metagenome (GOLD analysis project Ga0066378, IMG submission 70947) | Marine microbial communities from Southern Atlantic Ocean transect - Knorr_S23_td_DCM_ad_71m_LV_A | ecosystem: Environmental > Aquatic > Marine > Oceanic | place: Southern Atlantic ocean...
CCCAAACAACCGAGGCTGTACAGAAAGCAGTATAACTCATTCCAATCGTATTTAAAACACTTTTTCTTTGAGTTAAACCACCATAAAATAATGTGAGGCCAGCTGGTGTCATCAACATGACAAGAGCAGAGGAAATTAACATCCAAGCTGTATCCCCAGAATTGATAGCTAATAAATTCATAATAAAATTTTAATTAAAATAATTTTATCATATCAGGTTAATTGTTTTTTCTTTAAATATTTGTGAACGGATTGAGCACAATCCCTTCCCTCCTTTATTGCCCATACTACAAGTGACTGACCTCTTCTTGAATCTCCACATGAAAAGAATTTTTTTCTTGAGGTTAAATAATTTTTTTCGTTCGCAAGGATTGTTCCATTAGGTGACATTTCGATTGAATACTGATCATCAAAAAATAAATTTGGTTTGTCATAACCAATTGCAATTAATAATAAGTCACATGGAATTAATTGTTCTGAATTTTTAATGGGATAAAAACTTTTTTTATCCTTATCCCACGATATGTCAACAGTCTTTACAAACTCAATTCTGCTATTTCCAACAAACTCTTTAGCCATAACTCCCCATTTCCTATCACATCCCTCCTCATGAGATGATGTAGTTTTAAGAGTACTTGAAAAAAGTGGCCACATCATTGATTCATCTCTCTCAAGCGGTGGTCTAGGCATGAGTTCAAGCTGTAAAACTGATTTTGCTCCTTGCCTATTGCTAGTTCCTATACAATCAGAACCTGTATCTCCACCACCTAATACCACAACATTTTTATCTTTAGCATTAATATTAATATCTGTTTTTAGTTTAGAATTAATTTTATTTTGCATTGTAAGAAAATCCATTGCAAAATGTATTCCAGATAAATCTCTTCCCTCTATAATTATATCTTTTGGAATTGTAGAGCCAATACATAAAATAACTGCATCATATTCGGAGTCAAGTCTTTCAATAGATATATTTTTTCCTAGACACATTTCTGTGAGAAAATTTATACCTTCTTCTTCTAAAATTTTAATTCTTCTATCGATTACTTTTTTCTCTAACTTAAAATCAGGAATCCCAAACCTTAATAAACCACCTACTTTTTCATCTTTCTCATATACAGTAACCTGATACCCATTTTTATTTAACTCATCTGCACATGCTAGACCAGCAGGACCCGACCCGACCACTGCAATTTTTTTATTTGATGATTTTCTTTTCTTTATTGGCTTTACATATCCCTTCAGGAATGCTTTCTCTATAACTTGTTTTTCAATATTTTCAATACTAACAGGATCTTGGTTAATACCTAGAACACAGGAGTGCTCACAAGGTGCTGGACAAATTCTTCCAGTGAACTCTGGAAAATTATTTGTAGACACTAAAATTTCATATGCTTCTTTCCAATTATTATCTGAAACTGCAGAATTAAACTCTGGTATCATATTTCCTAGTGGACATGATGAGTGGCAGAAAGGAGTACCACAATCCATACATCTATCAGACTGATTCCTTAAATCTTTATCTGATAATAAAGATTGAAATTCACTATAGTTTTTTAGTCTTTTATCAATCTTAGTAAGAGATGGATTTTTTTTCTTGTATTTAATGAAGCCCGGTTTAACCATTAATTTGTATTTTATTTTTCTCTTTAACCCTCCTCAACTCTTTAGGGTATACCTTAGTAAAATTATTTTTTTGATTTTTAATGTCGTCCATTATAAATGATGCTAACAGACTACCTGTATATTTCTTGTGTGAAAGAAGAAGAATTTTTATTTTTTTAATATCTTCTTTATCAATATCAACTAAATCAATAGATGATTTATTAAAATTATTTAAATTTTTATTTCCATAAATATATGCTATACCTCCACTCATCCCAGCACCAAAATTTTTACCTATATTTCCAAGTATAAGTGCAGTGCCTCCAGTCATGTACTCACAAGCATTATCACCAACACCTTCAACTACAACATCAACTCCAGAATTTCTAACACAAAACCGTTCACCAGCCTTTCCATTTATAAAACAGCTACCAGAGGTAGCACCATAAAGTGCTACATTACCAATAATAATATTCTCGTTAGCAATGAATCTAGATTTTTTGGGAGGTTTAATTATTAATTTTGCACCAGAAAGTCCCTTTCCAAAATAATCATTAGAATCACCTTCAATTTTTAATGTTAGTCCTTTACTTCCAAATGCTCCAAAACTTTGACCAGCAGATCCACAAAAATCAATGTTTATTGAATCATCATTTATTGTATTTGAACCAAATCTCTTAGATATTTCACTTGATAGTATTGTACCCACTGCCCTATCAGTATTCCTTATTTTAATAGATATATTAGTTTTAATAGATGGGTTTTCTAAAGTATCTTTTACTTTGTCAAGAAGAATATAATCCAATTGACCTGACAAATAATCTTTCTGTTTAGATGAATTATAATAATTTTTAGGTTTATCCAAATGAGAGAAAAGAATGGGGTTGAGGTCTAAATTTTTTGTCTTCCAGTATTGATTCTTTCTTGGTTTAAGAAGTTTAGTATTTCCAATAAGATCATCAACCTTTCTTATACCTAAGCTTGCCATAATTTCTCTTAATTCTTCAGTTAAGAAATGAATTAGGGTAATCATATGGTCAACTTCTCCATTAAACCTTTTTCTTAGAGTTTTATCTTGGGTTGCAATACCAACAGGACAGGTATTTAAATGACATTTTCTCATCATAATACACCCCTGTGATATTAAAGCTGCTGTAGAAATTCCCCACTCGTCTGCTCCAAGTATTGAAGCTATTGCAAGGTCTCTACCAGTTTTTATTTGTCCATCAACTTGCAGTTTTACTCTTGATCTTAATCCATTTTTCATAAGTGTTTGCTGAGTCTCAGATAGACCTAACTCCCAAGGAAGCCCAGCATGCTGAATGGAAGATATAGGGGAAGCACCTGTTCCTCCATCATATCCAGATATCAAAATTTTATCAGATTTTGCTTTTGCTACTCCTGCTGCTATAGTACCAACACCAGATTTAGAAACAAGCTTAACACTTATTTCTGCATCTCTATTTGCATTTTTAAGATCAAAAATTAATTGCGAAAGATCTTCAATTGAATATATATCATGATGAGGTGGAGGTGAAATCAGGCCTACACCAGGTGTAGAATTTCTTACACGAGCAATCCAATCGTCAACCTTATGACCTGGTAATTGACCCCCTTCCCCTGGCTTTGCTCCCTGTGCCATTTTTATTTGAATTTCTTTAGCATTATTTAAATAATTTATAGTCACCCCAAATCTACCAGATGCAATTTGTTTAATGGCTGAACTTAAATTATCTCCATTTTTTTTTATTTTAAATCTTGCTTCATCCTCACCCCCTTCACCAGAATTACTTCTTCCACCAAGTCTATTCATAGCTATTGCTAAGTTAGAATGAGCCTCATGAGAAATCGATCCAAAAGACATTGCACCAGTCGCAAATCTCCTGTATATATTTTTGGATGATTCCACTTCAGATAGTGGAATAGAATCATTTATAAAATTGAAATCGAATTTACTTCTGATAGATGTTTTATTTAGATGATTTACTTTGGAGGAATATTGTTTGAATAAATTATAATCATTTTTTATGGTACTGTGTTGAAGTAGTGAAATTGTCTCAGGATTAAAAGCATGCTTCTCTCCCTCTTTCTTCCAGCTTAGAAGACCTCCAACTGATAAATCAGTTGGATCCTCTTTGTATGCGTGAAAATGTTTTTTATTATTTTCTCTCTCAATATCATCAATATCAAGTCCCTCAATCCTTGAGGTAGTAGAAGTAAAATATTGGTCAACAGTATTTTTATTTATTCCGATAATTTCAAATAACTGCGAGCCTTGGTATGATTTAAGAGTGGATATTCCAATTTTAGAAAAAACTTTTAGTAGTCCTTTATTAATTGCATCTATATAGTTTCTCTTTAAAGTTTTTAGCTTTTTTATATTAGGGGAAGAATTTGATTCACGTAAATTTTTAATTGTTGCAAAAGCCAAATATGGATTTACTGCATTTGCTCCAAAAGATAGAAGTGTTGCATAATGATGAACTTCCCATACGTCACCAGACTCAATAACTAAACCCACCATACCTCTTCTTCCAGTTCTTATCAAATGGTTGTGAATACAAGCACATGATAATAGACTTGGGATTGGCGCATGAGATGAATCTAGAAAACGATCACTAATTATTATAAATTCATAACCATCATCAATAGCATCATCAACATATCTACATAATCTATTTAATGCCTTTTTAAGATTTCCTTCTTTTTTATCAACCTTATAATAAGCATTTATGGTTTTTGACTGTAAATTAAAGACATCAATCGATCTAATTTTCTCAATATTTTCATCATCTAAAATTGGTGACTCAAGTAAGATATTTTGACAATCCGTATCCTTTTGAGAAAGTAAATTAGATATATTTCCTAAATGTGTATTTAAAGACATTACACCTCTTTCTCTAATAGGATCAATAGGAGGATTTGTAACTTGAGCAAATAGTTGTTTAAAATAATTCGAAATATGTTTTGGTTTTTTACTCAAAACTGCTAAAGGAGTATCATTTCCCATTGATCCAATTGGCTCACTTGAATTCTCAGTCATCGGGTATATAACTTTCTCGATATCCTCTTTAGAATAACCAAAAACTTTATGGAAAATATCTAAGTCAAAATCATTGATCTTTTTAAATTTTGATTTTTTCCTTGGTAACATATCAGTAGTAATTCTATTTTTCTTTAACCAGTTATCATAGGGCTCTTTATTACATATTGTGTTTTTTATTTCATCATCAAATCTCACCTTATTTCTTTTAAAATCTATACTCAATATTTTACCTGATCTTAAATTTCCTTTTTCTTTTATTTGACTTGGGTCAATATCTATAACACCAGTCTCTGAAGCTAAAATAATTTTATTGTCTTCTGTAATAGTATATCTCATCGGTCTAAGTCCATTTCTATCTAGGATTGAACCTATACTTTTTCCATTTGTATATATTATAGCTGCTGGTCCATCCCATGGCTCAATAATTGAGGATTTAAACTCATAAAATGATTTTTTACTTTTTGACATTGTATCATCATTATCCCAAGCTTCAGGTATTAACATCATCATCACCTCATCAATATCCATATCAGAAAAAGATAATAACTCTATCAAATTATCTAGGGATGCGGAATCTGATTGATCACTTGATGTTACAGGTCTAATTATATTTAATTCCTCATTAGTAAAAAACTTTGATTCAAATCTTGATTCTGCAGACTTTAAAGAATTTAAATTTCCTTGTAATGTATTAATTTCTCCATTATGAGAAATAAATCTGAATGGCTGGGCTAACTTCCAGGATGGAAATGTATTTGTTGAAAATCTGGAGTGAACTATTGAAAAACAACTTTCAAAAAGTTCATTAGATAAATCAGGATAAAAGTTTCTAATTTGATGGGTAGTCAATTGGCCTTTGTAAACAACTGTATTTGAAGAAAGTGAAGGAATATAAACTGATCTAGCTAAAGATGAATTTACTATAATAAGATTTTCATAGTACTTTCTTGCAACATAAAGTCTTCTATCTAAATTATCTTCATTTTTGATATAGTGCTTATGAACAATAATCCATTGCTCAATTTTAGGGATAAAATTTAGAGTGGATGGACATAAATCTTTATCGTTTGTTGGAACATCTCTTTTATATAATATTTTAAAATTAAATTTTTTGAAAGTTTCCTCAAGAAGTTTTATAGATTTATTATAGTCCTTAGTATTATTTGGAAAAAAAAACATACCAAGGCCGTAATCACCCGGTGAAGGCAATCTAATATCCTTTTTTGATAATTCATTCAATAAGAGTTTGTGGGGTATTTGTGTCTTTATTCCAGCACCATCGCCGATTTTTTTATTGTTACCAGTCGCGCCTCTGTGACTCATATTTTCAAGCATTGTTAAAGAATCAGAAATGATTTGATTATTTTTAATTCCATCAATACTTGCAATGCATCCTATACCGCATGCATCAGATTCAAACTTTTTATCATACAACCCTTTTTGATTAATCATTTATCTATAATTAATAATATTTTTTTAAAAAGTAACTTATTAATTATAATTTTCTAATGTAAATGAATCAAGATTTACATTTTTTTTAAAAAAAGTATCTATAATTTAAAAATAATTATTTTTAGAAAAATTAACTTTTTTTATAAATTACAATTATGAGAATAATATTCTTTTTAACGATTATAAGTATATTTAGTTGCTCTAAAAAATTATGTATTGACGAAAGTTTAATCAAAGAGGGGCCATGTACAAAAGAATTAGCTCCAGTTTGTGGTTGTGATAATAAGACATATAGTAACTCCTGTCTTGCAATGAATGCAGGTGTATTAAATTTTTCATCAGGAGAGTGTGATTTGTAATAGTTAATCAAAAAAGCCTAAACCTTAATTAATTTTAAATTTTAAACATTTTCAAAAGACTATTTAACAATAAGTTTTTTAAATATGCTTTTGTCAGTTGTATCAACGATTTCAAGTATATAAATACCCATTTGAAGATCAATTTTTAAATAATTTTCAGCATTTAAAGAATAGTCATATAAAACTTTTCTTCCATAAATATCTCTAATAATTATTGATTTAATATCAGAACCTTTTAGCTTTAAGTTCGATCTTCTTTGTATCGGATTTGGAAATATTTCAAAATTATTTTTCTCCATTTCAATTGATAAAACAGGGCCACTTGGATCACATCCTGAATTAATTTCATTGACATAATTTTTCAACCACACCATAGCCGGCCTTTCATTTGCATTTGCACTATCCCCTTCTACTAAGTATGCGTCTTCACGCCAGATATTATCTTTAATATACCCCCATAGTGTAACACCTTTTACATTAGGATGCTCCCAAATCGCAGGAAAGATATTTTGATACCTCGTAAATTGTGTTTGCTCTGGAGATCCACCTTCTGCATCAATATCAAGCTCTGTTATATAAACTGGGAGCTCTGTAGATCCCAGTTGATCCAGAGCAAGTTTTATTTGACTTGCTGTCATTTTTTCAATTGTAAATGAATGACCTTGAACACCTATACCATCAATTAAATTTTTATTTTTTAAAATATTTGCAATAGAAATATGTTGATTTCTATTACCCTGATTATTTAATATACCATAATCATTTAAAATAAGGTCCACATTGGGGCAGTGTTTTCGAGCTAACTCAAAAGCTTTTATAATCCAGTCAACACCTGTCGTTCCTTCACCACCTAAAGCACTGATATAATCTGCTCGATATTCACCATTATTTTTTTGTCCTCCATCGGGCTTATTGGACCTTGGCTCATTCACAACATCAATTTGTTTTGTATTAGGATATCTGGTGCAAAATTCTGAAATCCATTCCTCAATCTCTTCTAATTTTTCTTCATCTGATAAATCATCGATCCAATCTGGCTGCTGGTTTCCCCATATAAATACGTGTTGTTTAAAAAATAGATCATTATCTTCAGCAAGCTTATAAGCTTTGTCTAAGCCTTCCCAATTCATAACATCTCTTGTCCCTTCGACAAAACCCCATTTACCTGCATTAGATGGAGTAACTTGGTTCCAGTAGTTTAGCCAGTTTTCAGGTGTTGTTGTAATATTATTTGGTGATAAATCTCTTGAGATATTTCCAAGAAACTTTGAACAATTTTCCCAAGAACTTTTTACTATCTGAGCCCTAGAAAAAAAATTAGGTAGCATTAAGAAAAATATGACTAAATATTTTCTCATTTATTTACTTTTAATTCTTTTAAGTGACTCTCATCAGCATCAGTCCTTAATATTATTGACTTTGGTAAAGTCCCCATAGATAGATATTTTTCATTCATCATTCCAAATAAATCAATAGCTATTTCTTTGTTGCTTTTATAAAGATTAATTCTCTCTCCTGGATCAGTTTTTAAGTTAAATAATAATGTATCATGAGGTTCATGAGGACTTTTATACCAAGTGCCCTTCCAACCCTCATAAGGAAGTTTAATTTTCCAGTCACCTTTACGATATCCCATTAGTCTTGAATAATCAAAATATAAGTAATCTCGATTTTTATTAATTGAACTTCCAAATAATATATCACTTATATCCTTTCCGTCAATGATTAAGCTGTCAGGTAATTCTGCGTTGACGATAGAGGAAAATGTTGGTAGCCAATCTATCTGAGCAGCCAACTCATCATATACTTTTCCACTAGGGATCTGTTTTTTCCACATTGCAAGAGTAGGTACTCTCATCCCCCCCTCGAACGTATACATTTTACCATTTCTCAGAATTCCAGAGGAACCTCCTAGATGCTTCATAGTTAACCAGGGACCATTATCACTTGAAAAAATAATGATAGTATTATCTAATATCTTTTCTTCTTCAAGTTTATTAATAATCATTCCAACACTCCAATCTATTTCTTGGATAACATCACCATATATACCCCTCTCTGATGTACCTAAAAATTTATTTGATGCGTACAATGGAACATGTGGCATTGGATGTGCTAAGTATAGGAAAAACTTTGATTCCTTTTTATTATCAATAAAGTTTATTGCTTCATTAGTTAATTTTTTGGTCATCGATCTTTGATCTGGAAAATGATTTTCTAAATTATTTCCACGATAATACACAGTACTTTCCATATCGTTGCTGTATGGAATTCCAAAAAAGAAATCGAAACCTTGCTGAAGCGGCATATACTCTCTCATGTGGCCCAAATGCCATTTTCCAACCATACCTGTAGAATATCCATTATCCTTCAACATCTCTGCAATTGTATATTCACTTTCTGGCATCCCCGTAAGACTCTCAGGAAAGAGTACTCCATTTAATCCAAACCTTTGAGGCATTCTTCCAGTCAGTAGCGCAGCTCTTGAGGGACTGCAAACTGATGAGGCAGAGTAAAACTCTGTAAATTTTATTCCTTCATCAGCAATTCTGTCAATATTTGGGGTTTTAACATCTGTTGCGCCAAATGAGCCAAGATCACCGTAACCTAAATCATCTGCAAAAATAAATACAATGTTGGGGTCATTATCTACACCAAAAATATTATCATCACAAGAAATAATAATAAATAATGAAAGGGTAAAAAGAAATAGTTTAAGGATCTTTTCCAAGGTTTTTTTATTAAGTAAAATAAAATATAATATGTTGAATATGCAATGTATTATACATACAATCATTTTGTAAACTTTTAATCTTAATGATATATTTACTTTAAGATTTATCACATAAAAATCCAATGTTAAAATTTCTTAAGATTTCATATTTTATAATGTTATTTTTATCATTAACTGATGGGATTTCTAAAGAAAATAAACCAAATGTTTTATTTATTCTAGTTGATGACCTTGGCTGGTTAGATGTTGGCTATCAAGGATCTAAATTTTATCAGACTCCAAACATAGATAGTCTTTCTAAGGAGGGAATAAAATTTCTTAACTCATATTCAACACATCCGAGATGTGTGCCATCAAGATATGGTATAATGACAGGAAAGTATCCAGCAAGGACAAAAAGTCCTGGCCCTGGATCACAGTTAAATAAATCAGAAATTACAATAGCAGAAGCTTTAAAAGAGGACGGATACTCAACATTTATTGCAGGAAAATGGCATCTCTCAAGAGGTGATAGAGGCTCTTCTCCAGAGGAACAAGGCTTTGACATAAATTTTGGAGGTGGTGATTCAGGAGTTCCAAAATCATACTTTTACCCATATAATGTTCAGACTAGAGGTAGAGGAAATGAAAATGCTCCAGATATAACTAAACTTCCAATTGTAGAAAAAGGATATCATATTACAGATCAATTGACAGACCTAACTGTTGATCATATTAAAAATTATAAAAAAGAAAAACCTTTTTTTATATATCTATCTTATTATGCTGTTCATACACCATTTGAGAGCAAAGAAGAACTAGAAAGAAAATATGAAAAAAAAGTTATTAAAATGTACGGATCAAGAGAAGTTGATGAATTTTCTTATGAAAGTACAACTGGTGAGACTAAGCTAAGACAAGATAATCCAATTTATGCAGGAATGATTGAAAATATGGATACTAATCTAGGTAGAGTAATAAAGGCTCTGAAAGATAAAGGTTTATTTGAAAATACTATAATAATATTTACATCAGATCACGGCGGACTATCAAACAGAGGAAATGGTCGTCCACTAGCGACATCTAACTTACCACTTAGGGCTGGGAAGGGTCATAATTATGAGGGAGGAATAAGAATTCCAACTTTTTTTGTTTGGAAAAATAAAATTAAATCAGGTTGGTCAAATACCATAATAACTGGTACTGACTACTACCCCACCATATTAGAACTAACAAAAAATGAGCAAAAGCCCGATCAACATTTAGACGGAATTAGTTTTGCAAAATCACTATTTGGGAAAAAGCAAAAAAATAAAAAAAGACCAATTTTTTGGCATTCTCCAAGGCCAAGACCTAAAAGTACAGGTGACCTAGCTAATACAGCTGTAAGGTTAGGAGATTATAAACTTTTAGATTTTTATAGAGAAGGACGAGTTGAGCTTTATAACATAGTTAAAGATGAGGGAGAAACTAATGATCTATCAAAAATAATGATTGATAAGAAAAATGAGTTATTAAATTTAGTTAAGGAATGGAGAATATCTGTTGATGCTATTGAATAGTAACTAAAATGTTTTGTTCAACTTTATCATCTAAGTTAACTTTTAATAAAAATTTTCCTGAAAATTTACTTACATCTAACTGAACTGATGATGTGTTATTATAATTAGAATTTATTAATGTTTTTCCAGATATACTCATAAGTTTAATTTTAGCAATTTTAGAAACTTCTTCCCAGCTGATATTTAATAACCCACTTACAACAGGGTTTGGATAAACTTTGATATTTTTATTTTTATTATTTTCAAGACCAAGAACTAAATCAACGGTAACACATGAAGATGTGACAGTACCGCATTCACTCTGTGTAATTTCAACGTAAAAACTTCCCTCTTCTTCGGGTTGGTAGGTCTGATTTATTGCATCTACTATTGGCTCATTTGTTGAACAATCATACCACTGATACGTTGCGCCCTGCTGCTCAGCAGTAACAGTTCCTTCATTAACAATAACATTATTTGATAATCCTCCATTCAAATTTAATTCTATAGTAATAACACTGTCCATTCCATTTTGAGCAACAAGAGTAGCAGTATAAACACCACTTTCGGTATACACTTGAGCATCTGGTGCAGTGTAAGAAGATCCACAAGATGATATTTCTAAAAAGTTACTTGGAGTATTTTGAGCAATATTTCTTCTTTTAAATTCATATTCTAAAGAATCTATTACCGATAAATATGATTGATCTGAACATCTATTTTTTATTTCAAAAGAATCAATCTCATAGTCATATAATTCACATTTAAAAGTTGGACCATATCTCTCACCAGCATAATAATCCATTTTAATCCACTTAGTATATCTATATCTTTCATCCCTAAGTGTATATCCCATATGTCTATTTCCTCCATTCATACGAGGGTATTGAGATAATGCAGCATATCTCACTTTATATGTTGGGTCAACCATTACTGATTTTAAGGATATCCCTTCAATCCCATCAGGTTTATCTATACCTGTTAAATCACATAAAGTTGGAAAGATATCAATAAGCTCAACAGGAGAATGACTTATATTATTTTGCAGTCCATCATCAGGAGAATAAATTATAAGTGGGGATCTAACTGCCTGTTCAAAATTAGTATGTTTTACCCATAAGGAATGATCTCCGAGATGCCAACCATGATCTCCCCAAAGTACTACAATAGTATTTTCTGATAAACTTAATTCATCTAACTTTGACATAAGCTTTCCCACTTGAGCATCTATATAACTTACACAAGCCTTATAACCATGTATTAATTCTTTTTGTTTAGCAGAGGATAAATTAGAATTAAAAGGGATATCTGAATAATTATTTACTAACTCATGATTATTATGAAATGCAATTCCAGGAATACTTGAATCTCTTCCTTGCTCAGGATGGACCTGTATTGAATTCCTTTCATAAAGATCCCAATATTTTTTAGGAGCTACGAATGGTAAATGAGGTTTAGTATAACCAACAGCCAAAAAAAATGGTTTTCCAGATGAAGCTGCCTCCTCCATTTTCTCAAAAGCATAATTAGTTCTAGCTCCATCAACATAACCGTCATCAGGTAAATCTTGATTACCCTCTGTCGCAGGATTTGACATTGGATATAATTTTCTCGCCTCCCTTTTGGCAGCTAATGTTGTTATATTATTATCTGAAATATACTTATCATATAAATTATCAGCAGCATGAACAGCTGGATCTTGATATCCTGACCTACCCATATCGTTATTATGGTAATACTGATTTTGCATACCTTGTCGGAATTGAGTTGACCAAGAAGCACCATCAAAACTATTATCAACAGATCTACTATCAAATATTTTACCTAACCCAACAGCGTAATAACCATTATTCTTAAAGTGTTGAGGTAAAGTTGTTACATCTGGATTCTCATCTCTAATAAGTGTATTTAAATCCCATACCCTTGTGTTGTCAGGATATAAACCAGTCAGAATACTTGCCCTTGACGCAGAGCATATTGATTGTTGATTTGATGCATTTGAAAACAATGTTCCTTTCGCAGCTAACGCATCAATATTTGGAGTAATTATATTATTGTAACCATAAGAATTAAACATTGGTTTAAGATCATCAACGGCTATAAATAATATATTTTTTTGAGAGAAAATATTGAAATTAATATTTAAAACTAAAATGAATAATAGTTTATACCTCATAATTAAATTTAGTTTTCATACTTTATAACTTCACTATCTTCATATCCAATTCTGGTTGTCATAGCATATAGATTTTCTCCTGGCAATAAAGTCAAGGGCTTCGAATAAACTAACCAGCCATCATCAAGTCCAGGTTGAAAATCTTTTTTACTTATAATATATGCAATTGATGCACCTTCTGTATCCGATGAAATTATAATATTTAATTTATCTGAACCATTTATTATCGGAGCATTTGCTTTTGGCTGAACACCATTAGGCCACATTTTATAGAAAAGACTTTTTTCAGCCATACCTCCAATATCATTTATTTGCTTCTGCCAATCTTTGAGAGCTTTTCTATGTTTTATTATTTGATCTTTATATTTTTTATCATTTATAAGGTTATTTAAACTATGGGGATCATTATCTCTCACATAAAATTCTTCTTTTGTCTTTTTCTGCCTATACCAATAACTTTGATTTTTATCAAGTAATCCATTCTTGTTCATTTCAAGCATTTCATTTGTCATATCAATATTTTTACGATATAAATTATCTTTATATGCAGGAAGGTTTTTATAATAATTTTTTACATAAACAAAGTCTTTTGATATAACACTTCTAACCCTATCATATGTTTCATCAAATCTATCACCCGAGCCATATATAAATTTTCTTAAAGTATTATTTTTCTTTTTACCAAGAAATGCTTTTCCTTGAAAATGATCTGGTATTTCAATATCAACTAACGATAATACTGTTGGGGCTAGATCAACGAAGGATATAGGATCATATACATATTTATAATCAGTTAAACCTGGTATCCTAACTAAAAAAGGGACATTAAGTCCGGACACATAATGTTCTCTTTTTCCTCTGGGTAATGGACCTCCATGATCACTAAAAAAGAAAATAATTGTATTATCTAAAAGCCCATCTGATTCAAGATCAAACAATAGCTTTCCTATCTCTTTATCTACCATTTCAATATTTGAATAATTTCTTGCTACATCTTGTCTAACTATTTTAGTATCTGGATAATATGGTGGTAATTTGACTGATTCTGGATCAACTGTTAAAGGTTTATCTCTATGCATCCACATTTTTGACTCATGGGTAGTATTAAAGTTAAATACAGAAAAAAAAGGTTTACCAATGGGTCTATTTCTCCAGTGAGAATTATTTCCATTTTCATCCCAAGCAGTTACAGGAGCAGCAAACTGATAGTCAGTCTTAGAGTTATTTGTACAAAAATATCCGTCTTTTCTCATGTATTCTGTGAAACACTTTACATCAACTGGTGTTACTACAGAGTGTAGAGGTATTGAATCACCATTCACATCAATAGCATTTGAAATACCAGAATAATC
>Ga0066378_10000647_pt1 | contig 14237 bp, 23 predicted proteins | sample Knorr_S23_td_DCM_FD_70947 | JGI IMG/M metagenome (GOLD analysis project Ga0066378, IMG submission 70947) | Marine microbial communities from Southern Atlantic Ocean transect - Knorr_S23_td_DCM_ad_71m_LV_A | ecosystem: Environmental > Aquatic > Marine > Oceanic | place: Southern Atlantic ocean...
GATAAATATACGCCAGGGATACACCCTCCTCTATTTATACTGAGAATAATTTCTGGATTCCAATCTAAATTTTTAATTTTTTTATCTAAAATTTTAATGTATTTCTTAAAATTTTTATAAGTAACATATTTTTTGTTCATATTATGTATTCAACTTTACTATTAACAAATATATATTATATAAAAAATCCAATATTTATTTTAGGAATAGATAGTTTTAAGTTTATGATATGAATAAAAAGATTTTAGAGAAAGTTTATTATTTATTAATTGGATTTAGTGTTGGAATTATAACTGGTATTTTTATTATTTAATATTTAGAGATTCCAATATTTTTTGTGCAAAAATCAGGATTACAAAAATTACCAATAATGAAATATAGATTGGTATGTCTATATTAAAGTAATTCTCAATACCAAACCTTAAAATAAACCAACCAAGTATAAGGCTAACTTCTATTAAAATTCTTTTTTTTGAAGGTAATTTCATAGTCTAAATTTATAAAGATTAACCATCAAGAAATATGTCTTTTTGAATTTTTTAAAAGATAGTTGTACATTTAAAAATAAAAATTAAAAAAATAATGTTAAACAATAAGTACCTGCAAATAGTTGGCGGTTTTTTTGCATTAACACTTGGAATACTTCAAGGTATTGATTGGTTATTTAAAAAATATGAAATTGATAATTATTATTTTAACCTAATACTTATTGCAATTTTTATCGTTCTTATTGTAGGTTTAATTTATTATTTCTACTCCCTAAACTTAAAGGCAAATAATAAATCCTATTCTAAATCTATACTACTAAAAATTTTTTTAGGTCTTTTTATTTTCGTTTCATTTTTATTTATAGCTAATTACTTTTATAATATAAATAAACAAAACTCTATACTTGTAAATGATGAAATTCCTAAAATTATTAAGTTATATGATGAGGGAAAGGTGTCAAAAGTTTTCTCATCTGTTAAAAAGTTATTAACAGTTTATCCTAATAATGAAATTTTAAAAAATTATTTTAATAAGTCAAGTAAGTATGTATATCTGAAAACCGATAAATCTAATATTGATGTAAGTGTTATGTACAATGGTGATAGTTTATATAATTATCTTGGTAAAACACCAATTGATTCTTTTTTAGTTCCTAATTTATGGAATTCACATAATTTAAAACTTGAGTATAACGGATTATTATATTTTAAAGAATCTTCAGATAACCATGATTATATTTTTCCTGATGAAAATTTAAATATACCTGATAATCATAAAGTGTTTTTAGGAAGATCATTTAATAGAATGTGGTTTCAAGGTCTTGAATTTAATAAGATCAACATATCTCCTTTTTCAATGTCAAAATATGAAGTTTCAAATGAACAATACCAAAAATTTGTAGATGATGGGGGTTATAATAATCCTAAATATTGGGATTTTCCTATGAATGTTGGAGGTATTACTTATGATTTTAATTCAACTACTAAAAAATTCGTTGGAAAGTATGGAAAATCAGGTCCAGCTAATTGGTCTTACGGAAAGCATCCAAATGGTCTTGAAAATCATCCTGTTACTGGAATTAGTTGGTTTGAAGCAAGAGCTTATGCAAACTATATGGAATTAGATATTCCTAATGTATTTCAGTGGCTTTATGCATCGGGAGCTGGTGTTTCTGGTATTTATGATGCTAAGGTTCTAAGTAATAGTAATTTTAATTCAAATCAAATGCGAAATGTATTTGATCAAAGAGGAAGTAATGAAGAAATTAATAATATTGCAGGAAATGTTAAAGAATGGCTCACAAATCCTTTTGGAGAAAATAATATTGAATATTCAATTCTTGGTGGTTCATTTTTAGAACCATCTTATTATTATAAGAACTATTCAAGTCTCCCTCCTTTTGATAGAAGTATTGGTAACGGCATAAGGTTAATAAATAATCTTAAGAAAAATAGAAATGAATCTATTGATAAAAAAATTATTCCTGATTTCTATAGAGATATAACTAAGGAACCAGATGTAAGTGATGATGTATTTGAGTTATTTAAATCTCAATTTGATTATAAAGATTATCCTCTCAATACAAATATTGTTATATCCGACTCTTTTCAAGAAGGATATACATTAGAGACGTTTTCAATGGTAGCTCCATATGAAAGTAAAGAAAAATTATATGGATATATTATCTATTCAAACCAATATAAAGATAAGTATGATCCTGTAATTATTTTTCCATCTGCTAGTGCTATAGTTAGAAAAACAGATGAATTCTTAACAGATAATTTATTAAATAACTTTAAGTATTTAATTGATGAAGGGTATGCAATTATTCACCCAATTTACTTTAATACTTACTCAAGAGAAAGAATTTTTAATTCATGGGTTCCTGATGAATCTGAAGAATACAAAGAGATGATAATTAAAATGGGAATGGATTATAAAAGATCATTAGATTATATTGAAACAAGAAATGACTTTAATTTTAAAAATCTTTCATATTATGGATATAGTCTCGGATCAAGATATGCAAATTTTTTATTAGCAATCGATTTAAGAGCTAAATCCGCATTTATTTGTTCGGGGGGGTTAAGAATGCAAAAACCAAAAAAAGAAGTTGATGAACATTATTATTTAAGGAGAGTTAAAACTCCAATTTTTCATATTGTAGGAAAACTTGATGGCACACTAGGTTATGAAGATATTTTTATTCCATGGAAAAAACTTGTTGGTACAAATCGTGAAGATTTAATTACTCTTGAATTAGAAGGTATTGGACACGGAATTCCAAGAGACACAATAATCAAGTATCATCAAGGTTGGATTGAGAAATACTCAGTAAACTAATATAAAATTGAAATTTACTATTTAGAAATAAAATTCAATAAACTTTTTTTTCTTTTGATTTATAATATGTCTGTAGCTCAGGATCATTGTCAAATTCATTCTTTTGTTGTTGATGAGCCTTATATATCATGTAAACATATCCTACTATATAAAGTATAAATACAATCAATCCAATAATGAACATTGAAAAAGGAACTGGTGTACTCATTTTGATAATCTTTTTTTTCTATCGCTCCTTCTTTGTCTAATAGCAATTGAAAATCCTAATATTGAAGGCACCCATATACCAACAAAAATACCTTCAAGCTTCTGACCACTAAACCATAAAGAAACTGAGTATAGGAAAGAAAAAAAAGCTAAAATTATAGGATAGTAGTCACCCCAAAAATCCATAATCCATAAAAATCCTTTCTTCATAATTAATACTTTATATACTACTAATACTAAAAAAGAAAAATAATGTTTTATTATTTTAATTTAGCTGTATATTCATTTTGTTTTTTTTGATCATAGTTGTAGATTGAATATGTATCAAATTAATTATTATGAAAAAAATCATACATGTACTTAGTTTTTTCTTTTCATTATCAATATCAGCTCAAGATTTATACTGGTATGATGTAATATTGGATGTGAAAAACAATGAATCTAAGACTTTTGAAAAAGCCGTTGATGAATTTTATTCCTCTGTTGATTTTCCTGATGGAGTTACATTGACCTTTTCTAATATTCAAATAAAAGGACAAAATTTTAAAGAAACACATATCCTAAGTTTTGTAAGCCCATCATCCAATTCACTTGCTGATTTTAGATCATCTTTAAGTGGAGATAAATGGGAAGAGTATCTTGATATCGTTAGACCATATATTAACTCTGCAAGAACTTCTGTTGGAAATGCATCAAATCTATATAATGAAGATGAATTTAATCCTATTGGACAAGCTTGGGCATTTAAGGTTAAGAATATACATATTCCTGCTTTCACAAATGCTTTCAAAAAATCAATGGAAACAATTCAATTTCCAGGTTTTGTTGGGTTAGCTAGAGTAACCCACGGTTTAAGTAATGGTGAAAACTTAATCATTTATGGAACTTATAGTAATTTGAATGAGGCTTTTACATTTGAAAATCCAAAAAATGATGCAGAAGCTAAAGCATTTGCAGAATTTTTTGAAGTTACAGCTGAAATTGCTGAGTTTACTCAAACCTGGACACGAGTAAAAATTAAAGATTATAATTAAAAATATCCCCTTTAGATACTACATAGCTTTATTTTTAATTTAATTAATTCTTTATTTATCAAAAATAGATTTTATCTAAATAATGATAATAATCTTGATATTATATAAATAAGCAGTCCATACATAATACAGATTAATGTATTTTTTAATCCACCAGCTAAAATAGTAGGAGAAACATCTCCCATTTGCTGAATTACATCAAATGCTGATTTCAAACTAATTAAAGAACCAAGAATTCCGGTTGTAACTGCGATATTTCCAAATGTTTTTAACTTATCGCTATGCATGTAAAATGCAAAAAATACTAAAATTAGCAAAATAGATAGCAGTGACATAAATAATACTCCCCCATCTAAAAATAATTGAAACATATATATGTGTTTAGTTTAATAAAAGTTTATTTTGATAATTATTATATTATAAATCAATATAAAATTTAAAAATGAAAAACATTCTTTTTTTTCTATTAATTATTCAATTAATATCCTGTGGAAAAGATGAAACATTAATAAATTCCAATCAGAATAGTGATGATTTTAATCCGTATATAAATTATTCAGGATCTTATACTCTTTATCATGGTGGAAAAAACAGATTATTTCATTATTATCATCCTCAAAATTTACCTGAAAATTCACCTCTAGTTTTTGTTCTACATGGATATAATGGAAATGCATCAAATTTTATGGATTGGTTTCCAATGAAGGAATTAGCTGATAAAAATGGCTTTGCAGTAGTTTTTCCTCAGGGCTCTAAAGATAATAAAGGAACTCCTCATTGGAATTCTAATTTAACTATAAGTAATGTTGATGATGTTGGGTTTCTTTCTAAAGTTGCCAAGTATTTACATAATACGTATAATCTTGATCCAGATAAAACATTTACATGTGGATATTCAAACGGTGGGTTTATGAGTTATGAACTTATTTTAAAAAAACCAGATATATTCAAGGCAGCTGCAAGTATTAATGGAACAATGAGTTATGGTTCATGGAATAATAGATTAATTGCATCTCCTTGCCCTATACTTCAAATTTCTGGAAAACTTGATAGAATAGTTCCAGTAGACGGTTTAGTTTCTTTATACGGTGGTTGGGGAGGTGCTCCAGGAATTGAAGAAATAATGAAATTTTGGAGTGAAATTAACAATAGTGACTCTTTGTGGACTGTTGAAAGCAATACACTAAAAATAAAAAAATATATAGATTCTAAAGGTAAAAATGATGTTTGGTTTTATTTAGAAAAAAATCTTGATCATAGAATTCCTATGGGTGGCAATTACCATGTTCATTCACCATCCCTGATTTGGGAATTTTTTAGTAATTTTTAATATATTAATAAATGAATTTACTTTATGAATAAAAATTATTTAAAATTAATTTTAGCAATCATAATTGGTTTTATCCTTTTTGTTATTCCCTATTACCTTTCGTTATCTAACCAGTAAATCAGAAAAATTTTAATCGAAAGAATCTATTATTTTAAAATCACGTATATATAAATCAAAAACTAATGAACAATTTAGTTATCATTGGACATCCCGATAAAAAATCATTTTGTTATAGTGGCATTTTTAAAGTAGTTACTGATAATATAAAAGAATCAGGTAAAAACTTAAAAATTATAGATTTATATTACGACAACTTTTCAAATACAAAAAAAGAACTTATAAAAAAATACCAAGATCTAGTGACTTGGTCTACCCATATTTATTTTATATCACCTGTTTGGTGGTTTAGGTTAACCCCAAGAATGGAAATGTTTTTTGATGAAGTTTTTACTCCAGGTTTTGCTTTTGATTTTGTCAACATCACAAAAATATATGCTTATCCCAGATCTTATTTAAAAGATAAAAAAATAAGAACTTATATTACTCATGGAGCTCCTGCAATACCAGTAAAAACATTGTATTTAAACTCAATTAAGCTCAGATTAGTAATGGGTGTATACAGTTTTGTTTTTGGATGGAAACCATCATTATGGTTTAAAACCAAACAGTTTTGGTCAGTTCCATTTGTATCAGAAAAAAAACGAATAAAATATCTTGAAATAGTTAAAAAAGATATACTTAAAGATCTTCGCAAATCAAAAACACAATCTAATAAACCTCTACAAAAGTCTTTTGCATAATCTCACGTTTTTTACGTGATAAAATCATTTTGAAATTTTATTGTATGTAATTAGGTTTGAATATGTTATTATTTCATTATACGCATATTAAAACAGCAATTGATAAGATTAATAAGGATCAAAAGCTGATAGTTTCTAAGACTGACAAGGATAATGGTTTAAAACCTGCTGTATGGTTTTCATCTGATAATAATTTTGAAGTAACCGCTTTAAAAGGTTTTATAAATAATGATAATGGTGAATACATAAGATTTAAAACATTTAAGGAACAATTAAATAAGATTGGATGGGTAAGGTTTGTGATAGATGATAAAGACGGATTGCTGATTGGATGGAAGGACTACGTTCATATATCAGGTCTAAGTGAAAGAGAATGGAAAAAAATGGAAGAAAATTATATTGAGCTAGGTGCTAATACAAGCAAATGGTTCTGCAGTATTGAGGATATTCATTATGAAAACTTATTGAAAGCTGAAGTATTCACAAATAAATGGGTTGAAATGAATAATGACAACTTAAAAATTGCAATTGAAAATGCTGATTGGCTTAAATAGTTTAATTAAATAGGAATTAGTTAATTAATGTTACTAATTTTTAAAAATAATATGAATAATAATATTAAAAGGTATTTTTTGGCGCTTTTAGGTTTAATTCTATTTAGTTCCGGGTTATGTGTACTAGGTGAAGCAATAATTTCAAAATATGAAAATTCAAACTGGATATTAATAGGAACTATTTCTCTAGTATTAATTAATTCAGGTTTAGGATTAATGATTAAAAATAAATGGGGAACTTTCTAAAGTATATTTTTTTAAGAGTTTTTTTTATAATTAATATCATATTTTTCTAGAATATTAAGACTTATATATTCAAGAGTTTTGATATGTGTTGCTTCTAATATTATTGGAGGAGCAACTCCATGTCTATATGCTTCTATCCATCTCGAAATACATAAACACCATTTATCTCCTGATTTTAGTCCTTTAAACCCATACAAAGGATTGTCACTTATTAAATCGTTTCCCCTTTCTTTTGAGAAATTTAAGAAACTATCATCAACAATAGCACATACTGTATGAGATCCAAAATCATTATCCCCTGTATTACAACAACCATCTCTAAATGCACCAGTTATTGGATTTTTTCCACATATTTTTAAAGGTTCTTTATAAACATTAAGGCTTTCATTCATATTGAATCAAATTTTTAGAAAATTAAAATTATCAACTTAACAAAATTAAAAATATAAATTTGTTACATAGTTATAATAACTATATGCTTTAATAAATGGATACTAATAAACCTATACGAATAAATAAATTTCTTAGTTCACTTGGAACCTATTCAAGAAGACAAGTAGACAAGTTAATTGAAGAAAAAAGAATTAGAGTAAATAAAAAATATGCTAAACTAGGGATCAGAGTATCGACAAATGATGAAATTACTATCGATGGGGAATTAATTTTGATTAAGAGTAAGAAAAAAAAACCAGTTTACCTAATACTAAATAAGCCAATAGGAATAGAATGCACAACAAATTTAAATGTCAATAATAATATTATAGATTTTCTTGGTTACCCTAAAAGAATTTTTCCTGTTGGGAGACTTGATAAAGATAGCGAGGGTATAATTTTTCTAACAAATGATGGAGATATAGTAAATAAAATATTAAGATCAGAAAATAATAACGAAAAGGAATACGAGGTGAGAGTTAATAAAAAGATAAATTCAGATTTTTTAAACCAAATGAGCAGTGGTGTTAAAATTAAGAATGTAACTACTAAACCTTGTAAAATTGAAAAAATTAATAATTATACCTTCAAAATAATACTAACTCAGGGTTTAAATAGACAAATAAGAAAAATGTGTAGACATTTTAATTATAAAGTCAAAAATTTAAAAAGAACAAGAATTATTAATATTTCTCTAGGGTCCTTAAAGATAGGAAAATTTAGAAAGTTTACTCCTTATGAGTTAGAAAGCTTAATGGATCATTTGTAATTTACATTTGTTAATTTTAAGTGAGAAAAAGTTAGAGTTTATTTTAATAAAATATTATAGATATGGGATGTTTAAAAATTGAATTATATTTTGTATATATATTACTTTTTTTATTTCCGTTTTTATTTTACTTAGTAATTGATAAGCCTCATAATAATTCCGACTTTAGAAGAATAGATATCCTGAGTCAATTTGTTGGCCACCAGAAATCAAGAATATTTTTCTTTTTAATATTTATTATTTTATGGATTCTCCCCTACTTTTTATTTGACTTTTGTGATTTAAAAGAAATAGATAATAATTCAACTAAGAAATTTTTCTGGTAGTTTTTAGTTGTCTTTTTCTTTATAATAGTTGTACAACCTAGAACCGCCAAGTACTAAATAAATAGCACCTAAAATTAATATGATTTGTTTATAAAATGAAGAACTTGTATCCGATGGTATATTAAAATATATGATAAGACACACAAATCCCATAAAAATATAAAATATAGATATCTTATAAATGTCATACATGATAATTAATAACGATATTTAACCTTTATAGTTATCATATAGGTATAGAGGTAAGGCCAAGGAAAATCCAATGAGAGATGCCAAAAGGTATTTATATATACTTAATCCATCATTAATTCTTTTATAAATTAAAAATGATAAAAATGATATATAAGCTATCGTTATATCCCACGTAATCATTGATACAGGACTTGATGAATAAATTTCACTTATAAAAAACTCAAATGTTGGATTTGATCCATTTAAAAATAATATTAATTGGTAATACGGCAACACTACTCCCAGTACACACAAAACAAAAAAAACTTTTTTCATTATCATTTAGTTTATTGAACAAACACTAAAAAAAATAGTATAATAGTAGTACATAAAATAATACATTTGGGTTTTAAAAAAATCACAATTTTTGGATCTACAGGACTGATAGGAAATTTGCTTTTAAAAAAGTTAATAAATGACAATTATTTTAATTCAATTAATGTAGTGTCTAGGAAAGAAATAAATTTAAAAAGCGATAAAATAAATCAAATTGTTAATAAAAAGTTCAGTGATGATATTATTGAGTCAAGTGTAAGAGGTTCTGAAATAGTTTTTTCCTCAATTGGAACAACTCAATCAAGAGTCAATTATAATAGAATAGAATATCGAAAAATTGATCATGACATCACAATTAAAATAGCTGAATCTTGTAAAAAATATAAAATTCAAAAGTTTATATATGTATCAACTGCAGGAGCTAATGAAAATAGTAAGAACTTCTACACAAAATTAAAAGGAGAAATTGATTCATCTGTTATAAAACTAAATCTCATATCCACCATAATTTATAGGCCATCTCTTTTACTTGGAACACGTAAAGAAAAAAGATTTGGTGAAAAAGTAGCTCAACTAGTCATGCCATATTTTTCTAATATTATGCCAAATAATTATAAACCGATTTATGCTTCTTCAGTTGCAGAATCAATGAAAAATATTTCGAAGTCAAATAACAAAGGTTTATCTATTCTTCATTATGATGATATTTTAAAAACATCTCAAAACAAAAATTAATATATTTAGTAATGGAAACATTGTATGCAATATTTCAAGTATTTAGAACACCAATTATATTATTAATTGGTGTTTCAACTGCTATCTTTATTAATATTTATCTTAGATTAAAGTATGGAAATTACACTAATAAATCTAGACTTACACAAGCAACATTTATGTTATTCCTTTGGATATGCATAGGCATGTTTTTACATTTAATTTTTCCAAAATAAATCGAATGAAAAGATATGTTTTAATTTATTTAATGATATTAATTTTTTCTTCTTGTGAAGATGAAAATTTTGATCCAGAAATTACTGAATTTACCTTTAATTATAATATTCACGAGAGTCTAAATTCAGAATATGTTCAAGAATTCAATATTATTTTTGATAATCTCCAAAATTTAATTCCAATCCAAAAAAATACATATTTTAATAATATTGATGTATATGCATGGAATAGCAAAGTTGATAAACCTTATAAAAATAAAATTGGAAACTATACTGGCGCATGTATTTGCGGAAATAATATGTCAAGATTTATGGTCCTTGAAATCCCTGATGATGAGTTTAAATATAATTCTAATCATAGATTTTCTGTTATTGCTCATGAATACTTTCATGTTTATCAAATGTCCTTATCAAAACAGTTTTATGATGGTAACATTGAGCTAAAATGGATGTCAGAAGGTGGAGCTGCATCTTTTGAGTCAATTTATATTCAGGAATTTTATTTATCTAATTATTTCTTAGAGGCACAAGACAGAGTTCATGAATCTGTCATTAATAACCCTAAGATATTTGAAACCTACGAAGCTTCTGGTGATGAGGATATTAATTATGCATCTTCAGTTTTTATGTTTTTAACACTTTCTAAAGAACTACAAAAAATAAATTATACTGAAGAAGAAGCTTTTAGGATGATATTTAAAGACTTTTGGCTGCTAAATCCAAATGAAAATAATTGGAAAGAAAAATTTTCTGAACTTTTTGGTTTTAGTGTTGACACATTTTACAATAACTTAAAGGATTACTCACCACAGATTGAAAATGTTTTACCAAGCAATTCACTAAAAATTCAAAGTATATTTAATTAAAGTTATATAAAGATCCTTTCGAACCTTTATATAACTTAGTTAGTTTTTATTCCTCAGATAGTGACATCATCATTCCAGTTGCATCAAAATAATCACCAACTTGTGTAATAAGACCATCATCATTAAAGTCCCAGTAATGGTAAGATTTTAAATTTATCGATTTTTGTGTTGGAGTATGAGTTGCAGTCCAAACACCATAAACCCTAACACTTCCATTTAAGTTTCCCAAAGAATCACTTCCAGGCAGCCAATATGTTGGAGTAAAATTCATATTCTCAAAATTTTCCTGATAACCTACTATGTCATTGATAAAACCTTGTTTATCTTGTAGTTCAGCACCATATCTAGGTGGTTCATGAATTAAATCATCAGATAACATAGCTACTTGTGACTCCAAATCTTCAACCTCATGTAAATTCATAAACCTTTTAGCAGATTCTAAATTTCTTTCGTAGTTTGAATTATTAGATGATTGGTCTTCATTTACATTTTTTACATTATTGCATGAATAAAGAAAAAAAAGGGATAAAACATATATTACTTTTTTCATTGTACTTATTTTAATTTTAAAATTTAATAATAGTAATTTTTATATTTAATATGTAATAAATCTTAGGTTTTTAACAAGATTATATAGATTGTGGTATGAAGATTTTTATGATATTTCAAATATTAGTTATTATTCAATTTGATTTAATAAGCCAAATTGATGAGGAAATAATAACTCTAGAAAGTTCAAACCCATACACATTTAATGATATAATTGATAATCTGGATGATCAAGAAAAACAAATTGTATATGGAAAGTTAAAATTCCCTGAAAAATCAGTAAAAAATAAAAAATACCCTCTTGTTATTGGTGTTGCAGGTAGTCTAGGATGGAGTGATCACCATTACGAATATCTTGAAATGTATAGAAACATGGGAATTGCTACTTTCGAATTAAATAGTTTTAAGAGTAGAGAAATTGAGTCAACCGTTGGAACACAAAATACTGTTACTATAAGTGCTATGATTTTAGATGCATACACAGCACTTAAAAAACTATCATATCACCCTAACATAATTAAAGATAAAATTTCTATAACTGGTTGGAGCTTAGGAGGAGGTGTAGCTTTATTTTCTGCTTGGTTACCATTAAAAAATGCTATAATTAAAGAATTAAAATTTAATTCTCATTTAGCTTTTTATCCACCATGTTTTATAGAACCTGAAAAAATTAATTTTTCTAACTCTCCTATTCACATTCTTATTGGTGAATTAGATAATTGGACTCCAGCAGAACCGTGCAATGATCTATTTTTAAAATCAAAAAGTAGCACAAATTTAGGGTTAACAATTTTTAAAAACTCACATCATTCATTTGATAGAGACGGCCCAGTTATTAGAGATGAAAATGCATATAACTTCACAAATTGTAGATTTAAATTATTGGAAAATGGAGATATATTAATGAATTATTTAAATATACCTATGTCAAATTCTTTTCTTCAGAAAATAGGATTTGCATTTTGTGTTACCAGAGGAGTTGATTATGGCGGGAACATAATAGCAAGGAAGGAATCTTTCGAATTTGCAAGAAAATTTATGGAACAGAATCTTCTTTTTTAGTTACTTAGTTCAAATAATACCTCATTCCTTCTATTCCAAAACTTATAAGGTGGATCATAACCTAAATAAATTGGATTATCAACATAAGATATATTTTTAGAGTCTAAAAATTTTTTTAGCTTGTTAGAATTTAAGAGAAATTTACTATCATTGTTGTATCCAGTGAATGAAATTGCTGCGAACTTTTTTTCTCCACTATTGGTGATTTCAATTCTTGAATCATTAGGTTTGGACAAGTCTTCAATACTATATTTATCAGGCATTACAAATCTCATTGTTAATGATTTATCACCATTTATATCGTTTCTATGCATGTGAACGGGCGCTGTCATAGCAATTTTTTGTTTTTTGTCATTACCTCCAAAAATATAACCAGCTAAAATTCTAAATGATGAACTTTGTTCATTTGTATTAGTAGGTAATGTGACAGATGCATAAATTGCTGGCTCATAATTTCTGATCTCTATATCATCGTGTTTGGAAATTATATTAAATCTTTGTTGTTCTGTTTGTGCCAAACCGTTAATATTTAAAATTAAAAAAATATATAAAATCATAAATCTCATGCTCAAAATACGTCTATTTTCCAGTTTTAGTTGCAAAAAAAAATTGTTTATAAATAATATAAGTTTTTATAGTCACCTAAATTTTATTAATAAAAGTCATTTTTTTTTGAAAATTAAATTGATTCCGGTAGATTGAATGAATTATAAACTATGGATAATAATTTAAAAACTATACTCTTTATAATTTTCTACTTTGTAATTGGTTTATTACTTGGGTATGTAATTGGGGAATTATTTCTTGATATATAATCATTAAAAAGGTTTTACATTAAATAACATTTAAATCTTTAATCCCTTTTTGCAAAACTTAGTTTGTATATAGCACAAATTAAATACCACTTTTATTCGATCATTTTAACTGGCTTTAATAAATTTTACCTTATTTATAAATAATTATTTGAATAATAATTTTATGTATATAAATTAGATCATAAATTAAATTAATATAAATATGACTTCAGAAAGAGAAATTATTAAAATCAGAGTTCATGATGGTATAGTTGGACTTTTATATCTAGGATCAATTGCACTTGCGCAACAGTTTAATATTGATTGGATTTATGTGGCTATAGGAGTTGCTGTTCTTCAAATAATAAGTCCTTTTACTAAATTTTGTCCAGTTTATACAATATTAAATAAATTAATGCCTGATACTAAGCCAGTACAAAATGGAAGCTAATTCAATATTATAACATAAAAAATGATTGAAAATAATAATTGCGAATTTAATTCGAATTATCCTAAACGTATATTTGAAGTAATTCTTGAAAAATCTCATAATAAAGAAGAATCAAATTATTTTTTTAATACAGACCCTAATTTTTACAATTAATCATGTTAAGACATTTCGTCCCAAAAAAATATATGATGGTTATAAGATTGATTATTATAATTAGTTTATTAGTTTATTTTATGATTAATTATATCTAAAAAAATCTATTTAAATTTTAATATTTTATTGATTTTTATAAATGTATGATTTACGTTTATAATATGATTAAATGCAGTTTAATTAAGGAATTTATTGAAAGAAAAACTCATGTGATAAAAAGATATAAGTTAAGAATCACATGGAAAGATGCACTGAACAAAAAGTCTTTCGAGTCGTACTATACTCATAAAAGCATTTAGTCATGAACTCTATTGATATTGTTGGGCTCTTCGGAGCGTTCTTATCAGGTGTCACTTTCTTTCCCCAAGTATATAG
>Ga0066378_10000650_pt1 | contig 14200 bp, 9 predicted proteins | sample Knorr_S23_td_DCM_FD_70947 | JGI IMG/M metagenome (GOLD analysis project Ga0066378, IMG submission 70947) | Marine microbial communities from Southern Atlantic Ocean transect - Knorr_S23_td_DCM_ad_71m_LV_A | ecosystem: Environmental > Aquatic > Marine > Oceanic | place: Southern Atlantic ocean...
GTGGATGATGGAAGTAGTGATGACTCGCTTGCTCTCCTGCAGGAAGCCGCGCTAGCGGACGACCGATTGGTGATCGTTTCGTTCTCACGTAATTTTGGGCAACAGCCTGCCTATGCTGCCGCCCTTGAATATGCCGATGGAGACGCCGTGGTCTTAATGGATGGTGATCTTCAAGATCCGCCAGAACAGATCAAAGCCTTACTGGAAAAATTCAACGACGGCTATGATGTCGTTTATGCCATCAGAGTCAATCGTAAGGAAAACGTTATCAAGCGATTGTGCTACAACGTTTTCTATCGAATGATCCAACGTTTATCCTCAACTCCACTCCCTCGCGATAGTGGTGATTTCTCAATGGTCAGCCGACGAGTGGCTCAACTACTTGCAGCCGACGCTGACCGCCACAGGTACCTACGAGGTATTCGAAGCTGGGTGGGATTTAAACAAGTTGGATTGGAAATCGAACGGGATGAACGAAGTGCTGGAGCGACAAAGTATACGCTCAAAAAACTATTTAAACTCGCCTGTGATGGGATCTTTTCCTTTTCATTGATTCCCTTGAGATTAGCAACGTTAATTGGCAGTTTGTCTGTGCTAGTTGCTCTCTTGCTAGCGATCTTCGCCGTCTATGCCAAATTTACTCCTGTGGACCAATTACCTCAGTTCATGCAAGAGATACCTCCAGGGTTCACGGCATTAATGGTTGCCATCTCCTTTTTTGCTGGAGTTCAACTAATGTTTTTGGGAGTGGTTGGAGAATATGTCGGTCGCGTATTTGAAGAAGTCAAAGGACGCCCTTCCTACATTGTGGATCAAGTCATTAGAAATAGAGCCAAGTGGACGCCCAATATGCCAACACATACCGGCAACTCTACCACCAACACTGGTGGTGGCAAAGCCGACGAACCTACATCCTGAGCTTGCTTCGACGCTGGCAGCAACAGGAACGTAGTTTGGAATCCCGTCAAATCCTTGACGTCGGATGTGGTGACGGTTTGTTCTTTCCAGACCTCAGTCGATTCGGTGAAGTCCACGGCGTCGAAGCCGACGATCGGATCGTAGACCCCTCCGGAGACTACTTTCATCGAATCCATGTTGGACTCTTTGATGACACCTATCAGCCTGATCAGCAATTCAATTGGATCGTAATGCTCGATGTACTTGAACATATCCCCGATGCTGTCGAAGCACTCAAGAAAGCCTATCATTTACTTCAACCTGGTGGACGTATGCTGCTGACTGTCCCTGCGTTTAATCTGCTGTGGACGACACATGATGATTACAATCACCACGTCACAAGATACACCAAAAAGCTAATGATAAAGCAAGCCAACCAGACAAGATTCATTGTCGAAAAACAGCATTATCTTTTTCATTGGACATTCCCAGCAAAATTACTTGTTCGCCTTAAAGAGATGCTGACCAATCGCGTGCCAACTCCAGCCAGTCTGCCGGCTAAGATTCCAAATGCGATACTCCGGTCTTTATGCTGCTTCGAACAATCCACATTGACCCAACTTCGACCACCATTTGGAAGCTCACTTGTGGTCAGCCTTCGGAAGGGAAGTGATGGATAGTCATCCACCGGCGAATCTCAAATTACCTTCACGTCGTGCCGTCAGTCTTGGTGGGATCGGAGTCGGACTTGTTACGCTAGTCTACTTAGGGTGGCAATTTGCTAATGGCTGGATTGCTCACGACGAAGGACTGATTGGGCATACCGCTGAACGAACGCTCAAAGGCGAAATTCCGCATGTGCAATTTCAGGACGTCTATACAGGGCTTTTAAGCCATCTCAATGCAATTACATTCCGACTTTTGGGGATGAGTTTAGCCAGCCTCCGAATCCCGTTGCTGATCGGTGCGACCTTTACCGCGGTCGTCTGGTATTGGATTGCTCTACGATTTGTAGAACCGGTATTAGCAAGTTGTGCAACGTTGGCCTGCCTAGTCTGGAGTTTCCCGAATTACTTCGCCGCCCTGCCCTCATGGTACATTTTGATGCTTGCTAGCTGGGCGTTGTGGGCATTGCTTAAATTCCACGAAAGCAAAGCACGGCGGTATTTGTTACTGGCCGGAGTCCTCAGTGGATTATCATTACTCTTTAAAATCGTTGGGCTTTACCTTGTGGCAGCCTCGCTATTTGCTATTTGGATCGGCCGATTGACCTACCATTCCGATGAACGAACAAATTCTGATGCACCTAACAATCCCAACAAGCAGGCTGTGTTATTGACGATGGCTCTGGCGGCAGTTTTTATCCTGCTGGCTTGTATCCTGATTGGTAAGCATCTGTCGTTTTCTACGGCGATCTATTTTGTACTTCCCATTGCTTGCGCCATGGGTGCCGTCATCACTATCTACCAACGATCAATCACGAAATTAACCACGAGTATTCACGACTGTACAATATTCCTGTTGTCTCTTAGTCTGCCGCTTACCATATTCGCGTTACCGTATGGCCTCCAGGGACAACTGGACTTACTCTGGCATGGGTTGTTCGAGTTACCAAGCCCACGGCTGGATCAAGCCGCAGCACTACCACCGTTGGGAATCTGGGCTTTGGGAAGTATTCCTCTAATCGCTCTGGTCTTGTTTAGTGGCCGGCTGCCCCAGTCTATGTCACTTCCGTTAACTGTGACTGTTGCCTTAGCAGGAGCATCTATCGTCATCCTGTCTTCCACACCAATCATATATCAGGCTGCCTTTCTCACGGTCCAGTCCTCACTGTCTGTCATATGCATACTGGTATGGTTTCATTCCAAACGGGACAATGCTGACGTCTCTGTGGTGATCGTGGCAATCGTAGCTGCTTCAATCGGGCTTACCCAGTATCCGTATAGTTCAGGAATCTATTTTTGTTACTGTGCTCCTTTAGCTGGCCTGACCCTAACGGCCGTGGTCGGTCGAACGATCAAATATGATAAACCCTTGTGGGCCAGCTTTTCATTGGTGCTGGTATTATTTGGTGTCTTGCACCTAAATTTTAAGAATCCCAGACGAATTGGTACGCTCGTACAACAACTTGATAATCAATTCGAACTAAACACCGCCCGCTCCGGACTCTATATAATGTCCACCGAACAGTTGGAATATAATTCCATCCTGCAGCAGATTGGGAATCACTCAAAACCTGACGACTATATCCTGGCAGGCCCAGACTGCCCACAGTTTTACTTTTTATCCGGCCGCCGGAATCCCACTCCGCAATGCTATGATCTCTTCAGAGCCCATCAGCTTGGTAGTCAGGAAGCATTAGAGGCCGAATTGAAAGAGTTGATACTGGAGCATGATATTCAGGTATTTATCCTAAACCAACTTCCGGAATTCTCATCTGGATATACGGATAGCTTCTTGAAATGGATCTATCAATGGGGAGTTGGCCTCCCGGTAAATGGGAGTGGACGCTTTGCAGTCATTCATAAGAAACCGGCAGATCATGAAGCTATTAATCAACGCTAATCTCGCGAGTTACTCATGTATAGCGTCTTCTGATCGCATTTATCTCGCGTTGAATTTGTGACATCGAGGAATATCGCTCAGCCCGATTGAATCTCAGACATCGGCGGATGAGCTTTAGCAGTCTCTTAGGCATTTCTGGGATTTTCGTCTCAAACAGTTTGGGAGCTCGGCGTTGCCTTTCAAGTACGAGCTGTGCCAACAGTTTGGGACGCATGGCCGGGCCCGCCGCATCAAAGGGACGATATCCATAGAACACCTCATAGAGCATCACTCCGAACGAGTAAATGTCGGAACGTTCATCTAACTCCCTCTCCTCGTGAAGGATGCAGCTGTGAAGTTGTTCTGGAGACATGTACGACAACGTACCGCCGGAAGTTTGTTTGCCAAGAAGAGTATCACGGGCAAGATTGAAATCCAGCAGAAGTGCGTTTCCGCAAAACCCTATAAGGATATTCGAAGGCTTCAGGTCTAAATGCAGAACGCACTGATCATGTGCGTATTCAAGCGCCTGACAGACTTGCCCCAAAACAGAAAGCAAAACTGGAAACTCGGGTTGAGTTTTCCAATGCACTGGAAATTGAGATACCGATCTACCATGAATCATGGGTCTTCGGGATACGCGGTTGGAAGCATGAAAGCGATAATCAAGTGCCTTCAATTTATCCGCCAAAGTAAATCGCCCCAAATACGGCATACAGATCGTGGTGATCCCTAATTCGTCTGTCATACAGGAATGGACGGGCATTATATGTTTGTGATTCAGTCGACCAGACGTCGCTGCTTCTTGGATTCCCTGCTCTCCCCAACAGGCCAACTTACCAGTCTTTAAGACGACAAGGCGATTTCCTAATGCCTTATCCATTGCCTTGAAGACTCGGGAAAACGTCCCCTGCCCAATCTCTTCGAGTAGTTCAAACCGATCGAAATAGCCCGCCAACTCGGGCACTGATGCGATCTGTTGTTTAGCAGCCGCCGGAGCATCCGGAAATAGGTTTTCAAGCAGCTCGTCGACCTTTTGATCCAGATCCCCTGAAGTTAGAAGTTCTTCGAGTCGACGATGGTCGCCCTGATCCAAATCAGTTGATTGACGTAATGACCTAACGGATTCCTGATTGAATTTCAGCAAGTCCTTTTGTGCCGTTCCCATCGCTAGCCCCAGAGTTTAGGAATCGGAATTATTTGAATACTTTCGATTATGGATGCCTGAAAGAATCGGCCTATCAAATGGCCAGTTTCTCTGTCAGAAACTGACAGAATGCCTTTCCCAAACTAGCTGTCCACCCTATTTTTCAATCTATATAAAGACTGGCAGAGCTAAGTTCAAACCGAGGCAAAAAGAAGATACAAGTAAATCAGTCTGATCTCAGGGAGGGCTGCCGGCCGGAGGTTGGAGAGAAATCGCGATCGTTTGAGACACGACCGTTGCACCTTCCGCGGTCAAATGAGTATCAAAATGGAGGTTATGGGATAAAAGTTTTGATTCATTCAACTCCAGTAATGCCGCTGTCACATCGACAAATCGCATGCCATTTTTACGACATACCGTTTGTAACCAGTCTGGTAAGTCACTGGGGATCCACTTATTTCTTAAGTAGGCAGGAGCATCATCAGCAACTGTATACTGGTGCCCACTGAACGCTCGACGCTTGCAAGGCATATAGACACAAGTCAGTTGTAATTCATTCGCCTTGCAAAGTTCCGCCAACGTAACGATCCCAGATTCAACCCGAAGCAAATAGGGGGAAATATCATCTTGTCCCGGTGGAGCATAGTCGATCTTAAACTGAGTCGTTCCATCGGCCAGCGTCGCATTGACGGCGGGACCATAGATCTCCAGTCGAGATTTGGAAAACAGTTTACGCTGGATTGCTTCAATCAATGACGTCTGAGGAACATGGGTCTTCAATAAATCAACATGCTGCGTTGCCCCTGTTTGAATCGATGCTACACGATCTGACTCCATGATGTAATCCTGGATATCATTCCCCTCGAAGAAAACCCAAACCACTTCTTTGGTCTCCGGCGAAATACCAAACTCACGTAAATATTCCGTTTGGTTCACCAAACCGGTATGGGAGACCCCTAGATTCTTAACTGTCTGGCCCAGTAGTTTACCAAGCTTTGTAGAAACCAATTCTTCATCGGATAAGTTACCCAACTCAGTAAACGAATCTCCAAGCATCACAACACGCCAGGATTTAAGATCTGCTGGGTTACGAAATCCATCCGCATCGTAGCTCAAGGTTATCACCTCTTCCTGAGGTAACCACTTGGCGTCATAACCAATTTTCTGCATCTGAGCGGATACTACCCTGCCCGTCCATTGTTGGTCTCCGGGGCGCTTATAGTGGGCCCTTCCAAACGGCTCTGTAGGAATGCGATAGAAGATCGGCGTCGCTTCTAGGTCTCGTCCTAACTTACTGAAATCAAATCCGATGGCCTTAAATGTAAATTCACAAACGCCTACGAACAGAATAAGCGACATCGTTGCAAACACAATTTTACGAGTCAACGATATTTTCGGGGGCCGAGTAGGCGTGGCCTGCGTTTGAGAGTTGTCCATAAATGCTGAATTATTCGTTGAGAGGTTTTGCCAGAGGCGTTCGGCCATCAAGATAACGCCAATTTTTAATAAACGAAATCAAATCTGCCATCTGCTGCTGAGTGATTTTCTTTTCTAGTCCTTCAGGCATTAAGGACACACCACGGGACTGAACTTCGTCTATTTCCGACCTCAAAACAGTGGCAACCTTTCTTTCTGGTTGCATCAAAGTAATCTGGTTCGACGTTTCTTCCGTAATAATGCCATCTAAAATCCGACCATCCTTAGTGACGACGGAGTAGTGCATATAGTTATTATCAATCGCCTTATTAGGTTGCAAAATATCGGTCAGTAGCTGGAGAGGCTGACGTGTTCGTGAGTCGGAAATATCCGGCGCGACCTGACTCCCGATCTCTCCGATCCGGTGACAAGTGGCACAATTCTGACGAAACACCTTTTCCCCTTCCTTCGGAATGCCTTTCAATTCCAACACGGACTTATATTCTTCCAAAATCGCCTGTCGATCGGCATTCACGGTTGTAGCTTGGAGTGCTTTGGAACGCTGAACAATATCTGGATCTCCTGAAGAGGTCAGTCGCTTCATTCGAACAGCATCGATTTCATTCACTGAAATCGTGTTCGCTTCCAACTCATCAAGTAAGATCTTCACACGCAGGGAGTCTCGCAAAACCACGTCGATTAGAGCGCGTTTAACACTTGGGGCCATCGACGGAAAACGACTAATAATATCCTGCCAAATGGAAACGTCTTTTTCGAAATGAAGCAGTCCAAGGATGTCACTATGAAAGTGAGTAAATTCCGGGTTACTTAAAAGCTCTCTTAGCGTCTTGGAATCCCGAGCGAATGCAAGTAATGCCAATGCCTCTCGCTTCATTGTTTCCGACGTGTCTATGTGATTTATCCATTCCCGAGCTAGCATCCAGATCACATCAAACTGGACTCTTTGATCTTCAGGCAAGCCCGCTACCTGACCTCGCCAGTCAACTTGCAGAGATTCAAACGACTCCAGGATTGCTCGCACAGATCGAACATCCCCAAGGCTCACTACCTTTTCATTCACCCACTTGGGTAACTCTGCAATCCACTCCAGGGCAATCGCCCGTTGCTCGGCAGTCATCTTCTTCGCTGCAGTATGAAATAGTCGGTAAGTATTTTCAGCTTGTCCCGAATCGGTAATTTCTGTCGATGCTTTGTTTACCAGAGTGGCAGCTAAGACCGTACCGATATCGTCTCCCGAGGCCATCAGAAAAGCCTGAGTTGTATATTCATCTTTAAGCACCGTTCTGGCCAATGCTGTCCAGGTCGCGCTATCATGCTTCACTTTATCCCCCAGGGACAGGATTGCTTGAAGGCGAACTGCACTCTCCCGATCTGTCAAAAGTTTACGAGCGAGAGTTTGCTGTTCGGTCGTATCTTTCCAAGTATCTTCCAGCACAATACATGCATGGACACGTACACGACGATCATAATGATTGGCAACTGTGGTAACCTGCGCGACCTCCAGTTTTTCCCAACCATGCAATAGCCTCAGTGCTAAAACCCGGGCTACCGGTTCACGAGAGTAATTCAAGAGTCTCCCGAGTAGCATCACCGCTTCCTCTGGACGTTGTTCTGTCAACAGTCGGAAGGCGGTGTCTCGTTGCCAGGAATTCGGATGCTCGAGCAACAGCACCAACTCTTCGGTGGAATGATTGGCGATGCTCCAGTTCCACTTGGGCTCTAACCGAGCGTTAATCGGTTTAACCCGGTAGATTCTCCCTTTGTCATCACCACTACGTGCGTCCTTACGATCTTTCAATTCTTCAGGCACCCACTGGGGATGCTCGATTACAGCACGATGCATATCAACTACATAGAGACAGCCATCCGGACCAGTACGCAGACTCACAGCGCGAAACCAATGATCTCGTGATGCCAGAAACTCACGTTCCGGCGTGGGTGTACCGTAATAGAATGGTCCATAATAGTTATAATGTGAATTCTCTGACGAAGTGGATTGCACTTTCTCAGCATGGACCAGGTTTCCAGTCGGGTCGCAAGTAAGAATGGCATCCTTCAACCACGCCAGTTGATTTCCTCGGTATACCATAACACCACAGGCCGCCGTAAACTGGCCTTCATGCAAGTTGGACGTTGTCCAAAAATTTGTTAGTGGGTAGATCGCCGAATCCTGTCCTGCTTTAACCACATCTTTTTTAACTGAGGAAACAGCTACAGATGGATATTTCCTGAGGTAGCGATCTTCAATCATAATCTGCATCGCAGGGTTTCGATTACTGCAAACATAGCGGTTACCAACATCATCAAACGTGAGGCCAAACTGACCATTTCCCGTAACGGTTTGATATTCACCAGTCACCGGATCAAACATAAAATCCATGCCACTAATGTTGAGCGGCTTACTTTCTGTATCCCGGCTATTTTTTACTAAACCACCTCGTAAACCGTTTGCGACGTAGATTTTCTGATCCAGCCCCAACCGTGGATGATTTGCTCTGAGTTGCTGATTGTCTTCCGAAAATCCCGTATACCACACTTCATGAACATCCGCCCGATTATCTCGATCGGTGTCTTTTAGATAGACCACCTTACCGGCGAGCGTCACGATCACCCCCTGTTTCCAGGGTTGAATGCCGGTAGCAAACACCAGATTGTCGGCAAATACATGAGCTGTCTCGAACGTGCCATCACTATCCAGGTCTTCCAACAATTTAACCCGAGATGTTCCGTTACCAGACGGATAGTCGTTCATTTCCACGACCCACATTCGGCCTACGGCATCAAAACGAATGGCAACGGGATCGACCACCTGCGGCTCCGAGGCAACCAGCTCAATTTCGAGACCCGTAGGAATATCAAAGTGCTTGATCGATTCTTCGGGCGTGGCAGAGTAAATCCCCTGCGACACTTCCTCTTCCTGTGCTACAACAACAAACGGTAACCAGAGTAATAGTAAGACGCAATTCCGGGAAGGTCGACAAAACATAGTAAGTTCTATTTTAATTAGTGAGCTGTGATATTCAGCCGGCATTTAAATGCCGCTAAGTAATTAAAACGTCGCGGACTTTATCATCCGGCCAGATTTCCAAAGGCGAGTAATTGGGATGCCGGCCATCCTGGATGTATGGATCATTGTGACGAGTATTGTAGCAATTGATCAATGACCACCGTGGGTGCTCACTGTGATTCTGATCCGAGCAGTGCAAAAGATTTCCGTGAAAGAACAGACCATCGCCCGGCTCCAGTTCCACTGCCACCAATTCAAATCTTTGTCTTGCCGCTTCAACTCGCTCCGGATCTGCTCCTACCTGCTCTCCAATCCTGACATGATCCACACGTCCCAGTTTGTGAGACCCCTTCAACACTTGCAGGCAGCCATTTTCCGTCGTCGCTTGATCGACTGCCACCATACAACTTCCCATATCCGGGAAGAGACACCCAAAGTTATACCAATAGCCATAATCCTGATGCCATTCCCAGGCTCCGCCAATCCGTGGCTGTTTAATCATCATCTTGTGATGGTAGTGATATACTTCATCGCCAAGCAGAATCTGCATAGCTTGCACGATTCGCTGACTACGAACCACTGCGGTGTACGGCACTGTGTCGTCTAGATCATTCCTGAGTGCCAGTCGGGTTTCACCACCTCCGGAGTCCCGTCGCACATACGCTTCGTCAGCAAGCGCTGCGTCAGCCTTTGCAAAACTCAGTAAACCAGCAATTTCCTGCGGATCAAATAACTCTCTCACAATGAGATAGCCGTCTTGATGAAAGTCATCGATAAGCTGAGGTGTTAGTTCAAATGTCGTCATGATTCGCATTCCTCTGGAACACTATCGAATTCTAATTCGGTTTGGTTGACTGAGCGTCGAACTGCAGTGCACTAAGGTTGACCGAGTGCGAAAGTTGTACCTTACCGGTTAGATCCACGATCCCGACTCGGATGACAGGATCGTCTTGATCCCAATCAATATCGATCGTTCCAAAATTTTCTTTATGGAATGTCTTTTCCAGAAAACGATGAGGATTGTCTGTCGGCGTTCCCCGCGAGTGGAGTTGATTGATGCTGCTGGATGTAAAGTCGTATAGAGGATAGGCAAGTTCTTCTGTGATTCGCGAGAACTCGGACCAATGTCGATCTCCGGAAACAATCATCACTCCCGATGCATTTGTCTTTGTCAGCAAATCCAGAAACCTCTGTTTTTCCTGAGGCAGGTTTGCCCAGGTTTCTTGTCCAGCAGCGGTAGGGGCGAATTGGATACTGGAGACAACAATCCTGATTTCTGCCGGCTGTTGCAATTGCTTTTCCAGCCATAGCCATTGTGCCGACCCCAACATGGTTAGGTCCGGATTATTGTCGGGGTAATAGGGTCCTCCGACCCGCCGTGGGCCTGTTTTAAGGTCGGAACGGAAGAATCTTGTGTCTAGTAGAATCACCTGCACACGTTTTCCTTTTGGGCCAAAGACGTGAGCATCATAGACACCGGGCCGTGCACGACGTGGCGAGTCCGGTACATCGTTCCAGAATTCTGAAAACACTTGTTGAGAGGCTTCACGCTTAACAAATCCGGCACCTCCATCATTCAATCCATAATCGTGATCATCCCAGGTGGCCATGATCACAGCGCGTTCCCTCAATTTCTTAAATCCGTTCTTTTCGCCTAAGACCTTGTATTTGGCTTTGAGGACTGACATGTCTTCTGAATCACCATAAATGTTATCTCCCATGAAAAGAAACAACTCAGACTGGTAATCCAAGATATTGGAGAACAGAGGGGCAGGATTTTGCTGTTTAACGCAGGAACCAAATCCGATTCGTGTTATCGGCTGCTGGAACTGGCTCGAGACGAGTTTCTGCGTTTGGCGTTTGGTGATCCAACCCGAACATCCTTCGTCGGCACTACAATTGCCACCCGCGGTTAACAAACCTCCGCCCGGAGCCTGTGCAATTCCATAACCGCAGTCGAATCGATAACGCCCCAGTAATTCAAAGTCAGTAGATGCTTTAAGTAGAGAATTTCCATAACAACCAAACCACCAGACCCCATCGGCAAAAGCAGCCGTCTGGATACCTAGACGAGTCCAACCACTCTTGAGCACATGTCGTTTCTGAAATCGAAAGGAATCGTCGTATTCATATAAGTAGTTCTCTGTGATTCCCTCTGGTAATCCACCCACAACAATGAATTTACCTTGATGATGGGCGATACCGCCGGCACCATGTTTAACTTGAGGTACTTTATGCCGAGCCTTGAGCTGCAGCGTGTCGGCATGATAGGCCAGAATTTCATTGTCCGCGTTCCCTAAGGGATTATTGAATTGCCCGTAGTTCACCGCGACAAACAATTGCCCTTCTACATAACATAGGTCTCCATGGTGATTCTCAACGTCTACTTTTTTTAATAGCTTGCCTTGAGAATCTGTTTTGACGAGCGTCGTCGTGTAGGACCAGTACAGATTTCCCGCTGGATCCTGACAAACACCTTGTAAATGATGAGGATAAATGCCATCACAGCGTACCAACTCCACTGCTTCGCTTACATCCATGGCGGATATCAGGCAGCCAAAAACCAATGCTATCAACTTCAATCGTAAATTCATCACTTCCCAATGACCCCAATCTCGGCTGCTGACGCCCAGGGACCGCCGTTAACTTCGGTAAGACAAACAATTTTTATAAACCTTGCAGAAACCTCACTGAAAGTCTGTTGCTGATTACTCCGTTTACGTTGGAACGTACCGGTTGCCACCGCTGTTTCAAATTTCATACCATCCTGACTTACATAGACTTCAAAGCGGGCGATGGCACCGTTGTAGCCACCATCCTGTCTGGCAAGATACCGAATCCCCGTCACTGAACGCGGCTTTCCCAAATCGATAATTAAGTGATGAGGTTGTTTCCGTAACTCCGGAACATATTGCGTATGCCAATGCGTACGAGGATTCCCATCCAATACATATTGAGCCAATCGATTCCCAGCCATGCTCTGGCTGCTGAAATCTACAATTTTACATTCGCTTTGCGGAATCAGCCCCATCGTATCCAATTTCGAGACGTGCTGCGGTGATGAAGGCATTCGCGTCGAACCCCATTTTGCCTGCCGGTCTTTTTCATGATTAGCGCGGTCGGCAAACGTTCCCTCTCTTGCATCAATATGAGCGGAATCTGCAAGAATTTTCATCATATCAAGCAATTCCGGCTGCTGTTCAGCCACATTAATCGATTCACTGATATCATCTGACAGATCATACAGTTCCCAATCACGCTGTGTACCGGGCTGGATGGCCTTCATCTCTTTAACTCGCAAAGCCCTCTGCCCTCCAATTTCCCAGTACAAATATTCATGCTGAGCCTGTTTTCTGCGCGAATATTTTCCCTGTAGCTCCGGCCAGAAAGAAATTCCATCGATATCCTTTGGTGGTTTTGCTCCTGTGATGTCTGCAAGAGTAGGAAGGATATCAGGAAAATACCAGAGGTGATCACTAACACGTCCTCCTTCGATTCTTCCGGGCCAGTAGGCCAAAGCTGGAATTCTCAGTCCCCCTTCATACAATGTTCCTTTCGTACCCCGAAACTCCTCACCGGTTTCCGGATTAACATTCGCTCCATGTAGTCCACGCGGGTACTCATCCGATTTGAAATAGTCATTACCACCATTATCACCACTGAAAAATACAATCGTGTTTTCTGCCAGATCTAATTCCCGTAGCAGATCAATAATCTCGCCAACCTGACGATCGACCATGGTAACCATAGCTGCATAACGTCTGGCAGATTCAGGCCAATCCTTTTCACGATACTTTTCCCAGGCCGGATCCTGATCCGGGATATTGAACATCCCATGAGGTGGAGTAATAGGTAAATAACAAAAAAACGGCCCTGTCTGATTTTCACGAATAAACTGTTTTGCACGATCCATAATCACGTAGTGCGAATATGTCTCGCCCTGATCGCCTCCAAGGTTTCCAGGCAACCTCAACTCCTGACTATTTTGGATGAGATAGGGAGGATAATAACTGTGGGCATGAACCTGATCATAATAACCAACAAACAAGTCAAAACCATGCTGCTCAGGGACTCCTGTGGAGCCGCGACCACCACACCCCCATTTCCCAAAACCTCCGGTAGTGTACCCTCTTTTCTTCAGGATGGTTCCAATCGTGACTTCCTCACTTCGAAGTGGTGTCCCACCCCCGTTCACCCTAACGGAGGTATGACCGGAGTGTTTTCCTGTCAAAAAACAACAACGTGTTGGAGCGCAAACTGAAGATCCTGCTAAGCCCTGAGTAAACCACACACCCTGCCGCGCCAACTCGTCAATACGTGGCGTCTGAATTGTCTTACTTCCCATAAAAGATGGTTCAAAATAACCAAGTTCATCAGCCATGATGTAAACCACGTTCGGTCTCTGGGTTGCAAAAACAGAACTTGGGAAAAAACTAGAACTCTGCAGAATAATGAAAGCCAAAAAGTATTTGTAATACATCACGTCTCGCTTAATCAAAGGTTAACCACGAACTACGCTTTTTCAGGCAAGTCTATCGGACATAGGTGTGGCTTTAGTATAGATGGTGGTTTACGATGCAACTTTCCGCTCATACTTCAAAGCAATGAACGATACCGGTAAGTTTACTCCAGTTCAGCCGACGTCCCAAGGCTCCAGCAGCCCTGCTCTCAATTTCAAGGCAGTCGCTTTAGTCGTACTTACCGCTGCCTGCTGGGGTGGTAATCCCGTTGCTGCAAAATATAGTCTCTTCTCCACAGATACGAATCTGGGGCTGCCACCGCTAACCGTGAGTGGATTACGCTTTGCGATGGCGACTGTCTTTATGGTCATTTGGTGTCTGGTTTCACGTTCACCAATCAAACTAACACGTAAGCAAATCCTACCTTGCTTCCTTGCTGGCACCTTGCTCTTTGCTCAAATTGCCACCTTCACCATTGGAGTCCATCTCTCCAACTCCACCCACACGACGATTCTTATCAACACATTCATCATCTGGGTGCTGGTATTCGAGCACTTCTTCACCGGCAATCATCGAATTACCCAAATACAGCTATTCGGATGTTTGCTTGCTGGAGCAAGTGCGATTGTCACCTTGGTAATCAAATCGAATGCTACTGAGTCCATTTCCTCAGCTGACCAAGCCAGTATGCTGGGAGATTTCATTATG
>Ga0066378_10000656_pt1 | contig 14065 bp, 7 predicted proteins | sample Knorr_S23_td_DCM_FD_70947 | JGI IMG/M metagenome (GOLD analysis project Ga0066378, IMG submission 70947) | Marine microbial communities from Southern Atlantic Ocean transect - Knorr_S23_td_DCM_ad_71m_LV_A | ecosystem: Environmental > Aquatic > Marine > Oceanic | place: Southern Atlantic ocean...
ACTTCGATTGCTGCGTTAGGGCTACTCGCTCTACTTAATGAACCAATCGTAAATCTTCTGCCAGACAGTAAGCGTAAAAGTAGCTGCTATGACCACGTAAACAAGAACCCATCTCTGCTTCTTAAGTCTTGGGCAGTCCGTTTCCGGGGGCATCCAGCTATCTGAGCTTCCCATAATCTTACTCTATATAACGAAACGTCATTCATACTCAACAAGCTGTCACCAGCTTACCAGGCACATCCTACCGCATAGTGCTTGGAACGACAAAAGGTGGGGTTAAGAGGGCAGAGCAGTAACAAATAATTTACTGTTCCTTCTCATCGTCTGACTCAGGCTTGAACTGTCCTGAGTAATCTCTGCTTTTCCAGTCATCCGCATTTGCTTTTGAGAAAGGGATACTCATTAATACTAGAAGCAGGCCCCCGCCATAAGCGCACAGCCGGTAAAAATTGTAACTCTCCGACCAAAGAAGTCGCTGTAAAGTCTCGTAGCCGGCCCATTCCCATCGCTGGCTCAAGACGAGTGAAAAATATAAATCAAATAAACCTATGAAAGCTAGTACGCAAATAATCTTCTTAAACATAAGCGATCCTAATTACTTAAATCCTGTTACCTTTTGCTAGGTGACAAGCGAACTTCATCAAGGCGCAGAAACTCGTTACAAGAAAAGGTTTTTTGCCCTTATTTTTAGAAATCCGAGGACGCAATCGCCCTATGACTTTGCATCAGGATGCTGCTCTTTAATGAGAGAGGCCTGTTTTCTGGCACCGTCCCCATCTTTTGCGATCTGACACGTCCATGCGTTAGGATGGGACTGTTAAGCCGGTGACGGCTCTAGCAACAATTTCGCAAATACTCCCCAATACTCCCTAATACTCGTAAGTATTCCGGCTATTTTGCGCCTCAATAGAACTGAGAATAGCACCAACTTAAATAGTCTCAGTTAACGCCTACTAGCTTTACACTCACTAGTGAAGAACGGATATGTCCGAATCACCCGCAAAACGTACTGACGTATCAAAGAAAAAGTTTGCTTTTGCATTGGTCCTAAGCATCTTTGTCTTTTTACTGACAACCTATCTGGGAATCATCATCCCATTTGCTATTTGTGTAGAGATCATTGGGTTCAACTCGTCACGAACCTTCGGCCTGATACTCCTATTGATTATCCCCTTTGTAATCGGACTTCCCTGTGCTTGGTTTGTGTTTCGTGGCATCAAACAAAGTGAAGACTATCTAGCTTTCCTTAAGTCCCGCGGAGTCCGGTTCATTGGCCGCCTACTACGTGCTGCTGGCGTCTGGGGGTTAAGTTTCTTCGGTATGGCATGCTTGTTAGAGGTTGGCCCTTCATCATGGTCATCGAGGTGGATCGTCTTCGGGACCTTTAATGTGCCTGTGTTAATCACCTTGATACGTAGCTATCGGCTTACAGAAAAACAGTGGGACTGGTGCTTCCTGACGTTTCTCATCCTGCATGCCAATGTTGTCATTGCACTTCTGTTTTCAGAGGCGTGGCTTCCCGATATCCATTTCATTCGAGGACTCATTTTTGGTCAAACTTTCGCCTTGGTCATACTAGGTGTTTGCTTTCTATACCGATCGATTAAACGGCAAATGTCGATCCCACTCTTTGTGCATTATGGACTTGGAATCTGGGCAAGCCCGCTACTCTTTTACGCCGTGTTCACCCAATGGGCCGTGTAGCAAAGTAGGTGAATCATGAAAAAGAATCTCATAATATCCGCTGTAATAATTGTGGCATTCCTGGCTCTCGTTTATTCTCCGTCAGCTACGCCTAGCTTCATGGTTGAATTTAAAACACCGGGCGTGAAACCGATTGATCTCAAATCTGCGAATCTCCTTGACGAAGTAAACGCAATTGAATTGGAGGGTATCTCTGCCGAGGAAAACGTTGTGGCCGGACTATATGAAGTTGCTTACGCGCTTGAGTCGCTTGAGCCGAATCCGGAGCAGGTTAGATCACTTGAAGCTGCATTGGGTGCCCATGTTGCAGTAGACCCCCGCACAAGACTCACTTTCGGAAAACAATGGTTTTGGGACGAACCCTACAGGCAATTGAGTAATGAAGACCCAATACTGCGACGGTACCTACAAAGACACGAGAGCACCTTAGATCAGTTATCACCTATTCTGGAACGTCCCGTTTTCGCGAACTATTACTATTCCGGAGAGAACGAGCAAAGCCTTCTTAACGCGTTGCTACCATTGGCATCAACCTGTCGGGAATATGGTAGAGTACTTAAACTCCGCGCTCGCGTCGCGTTGGCCGAAGGCCGGATTGGTGACGCAATTGCCGATGCCAAACAAATCCATCGACTAGGACGTCATTTCATGCACGCCTCGGGAACTGTAGTCGAAGTGTACGTGGGCATTGCCATCTCCGGAATAGCAACAGATGTTTTGCTTGAAATCCTCTCAAACCCAGCAACGACGCTGGATGACCTATCGGTTATTTCTGATGCCGTAAATTCTGCTCCTCCCGTTTCGGGCATAAAACCACTCGATGTGCTTGAGCGGCTAATGGTTTTGCAGATTGCCGAAGGACTCGAACGAAATGGTCCGGCCAGCGTAGCCAGGCCACTTATGGTTTACAAATGGGAAAAAGCTGACAAGACCATCGTTCCAACGCTAGGCATGACTTTTACTGATTGGCCAGAAGTATACCGTGCGATTAATCGGCATTTTGATGAGTATTCGGACGTTTTGTTAATTGCAGACGAAGCTCAGCGGCGTGCGGCCATCAAAGCACTCGATAGTGATTCAGGTACGTTTAACTTCCATAACGACGACTCAATCGAACAGTCTCTTGCCAATCATTCTGTGTGGTATTTAATCGATGAAATATTCCTTTCAAACACAAATCAATACATGCGTCGATTGGAATTAGCCCGCCAGGAAAACGAGGTCCTTAACTTATGTATCGCGTTGAAGCGTTTCAATCTAGAGCATCGACGATACCCTGATTCGCTTGACGAACTCATAGTGGAACAATCTTCATGGGACTTATTCCTTAAGCACCGTTCAGACGGGGAATATCTAGATAGAATCCCTGTCGACTTTGGCACAGGATTGGCGGTTGGGTATATCCCGCTCGAGGCAGGATGTGTCGTTTACACGTCGGGTCGAAACGAGCAAGACAACCGAGGTTGGGGATATCGAAATCTGTCCACCTCCAATGGGACTTACTATGACGACGTCACTTATGTTATTGGAAAGGATGATCGCCCTGCACCGGAAGGGATGAAGACACCCATGTCACTGATTTCCGGGCGTCTCATCGGGTACCCCGACGATTGGGATGAAAAGCGTTTAAGTCTTGCGGGTGAACAGATTTCTCTGAGCGAGTTTGAAACGATCTGCAATATTGAGGAACTGATGTGGCTTGATCTGAGCCTCTCTGACTTACCAGACAACTGGCACCAGGCACTCCCGCGTCTACAGAATCTGGAAGTGTTGTCGCTTGTAGGCATCGATCTGACCGAAGAAATATTGGCAAATATAGCCAAACTACCGTCGTTACAGACATTGATTCTAAATGGCGCAAGCATCAATGGAAATCTTGGGCCTATTGCCGGTCACCCGAATCTGGAAACGTTACTCTTAGCTCGATCGTCAGTTACCGACGCTGATCTCCTCGTACTAGAGACTCTTCCGAAATTGCGAAACCTGAATCTGAGCGAAACTCAAGTATCCGATGACGCAGGTCCGATACTAGCCGAACTTCACGAATTAACTCAGCTCCAATTATCTGGAACGCAAATCACGGATAGAACACTTGCACACGTTTCTGAGCTCACGGAGCTTGAGGTGCTGCGAGTGGACTTTACCGAGGTAACAAATGCTGGTGTCGCGTCACTGAACAACGCCAAACTACACACCTTGGGACTAATCGGGACTGAAGTAAACAACGAGATTAGCGGCGTACTCGCAGGAAAAACCAGCCTGCGTTCTGTATTTCTCTACGAAACGGATTTTGATTCTGAAATCCAGCGGACAGGCCCGCCTGTGGCACTTATTGACAGATCTTCTGCCGACATGGACCAGTATGAACCATCGAACCTAGAACACCAACAAACGAACTGGGGTAAACTAGCTGGCATCCGGGGTTGTTATGAAATTGTGCAGGATGAGAATCCGCTACGCCTACGCTTGACTTCAAGAGAGTCAGAATACGGATTCACCAACGATCCAACAAAAGCCGGTACAGGAGTATCGATCTTAAATCCGGTGAAAGGAGATTTTGACGTCAGTGTTAAGGTCGTTCCTAACTGGGAGTTGCATGACGAAATCATGGTGGACGAAAAGATCGGAACTCCAGGCTGGAAGGGAGGTCCCTACTTGGGGGCAGGTCTTTTAATCCAACAATCCGAAGGGCATTACTTTAAGTGGTCCTGGAATTCCATAGATGCTCGTTCACTCGAAGTGTATTCGAATATCACTCCAGAGTACTTTATTTATCCAAAAATAAGAAAAGGACCATTGGCAGATTTTGCTTTTGATTTCCATGAGATAGAGGGTAGCAGGAATGACGAGCTAGGCTTTCCGACTCAATATGGTGCACATTCTATTTCTTCGTCCGTTCCTTCGACGTTTAATAGCAACAATCTGATGGCGTATCCGGACCTTGCTGTACAAGGTCCCTTAAAGCAATTTGATCATTCATCGATTTGGCTACGGCTAAGACGACAAGGGAATACAGTCACCGCGTTTTCGAGCGAGGATGGAGAGTCCTGGACATTGACATCAGAACTGAACACCCACTTTAATGACGAAGTGCAAGTGGGCTTATGGTGCGGAAAACTCTCCAAGTCCGATTTTGAATTCCATTTCGAGGATTTCACTATCAAGCAGTAGTTGCCTCCAACGACGGGCCCGTGCAATTTTCGACCGAACAATCTACCGTTTGGCCACGCAGCGGGACGCAACCGATACTGTCGATGGATGAAAACCATCTAGGGTTTCACAGCCTAAATCACGGTTTATCTCAGGCCGAACGCGGCATGTCCCACAATAGCATGGACGGCCTCTCGTAAAGAGAACTCCCTCGGTTCAATCGCTGCGTATATCTCGTCAACATGCGAACGATCTGCTCTAGTAAGTTCACGGCCGTGAGCATAACTAATTAGTTTTTCAATAATACCTTTGATGATAAGCTCCCTGTCGGCGATCAACGCAGCCTTAAGGGTAAGCATGTCTCGAACCTCCCGACCATTAGCAAGCGTCATGGCAGCATCGATCGGCCTCAACTCAAACTCAAGCTTCTTCGTGAACGATGTCCCATCCGGATCAACAGGTAGCTCTTGGACATGCCGATACTCACTCCGCTTCCGTCCAACTGGATCGTAATATTCTAATGCAAAACCAAGTGGATCAATTTTGGAATGACAGCGACCACAACTCTCCAGTTGTTGATGTTTTAGAATGGCTTCACGAATCGTCGTTGTACCGCGGATATCCGGCTCAATGATTGACACGTCCGCGGGAGGAGCGATACGTTCGTTGTAAAGATTTTTGAGAATCCAAGCCCCTCTGTGGATCGGTGACGTGGCAAAGTCGGTGGAAGTTAGTTTAAGGAACCCAGCTTGAGCGACTAAACCACCGCGTTCGCTTCCTGCTGGTAGATTAACAGGCACAAATCCGTCACCCTTGACCTCGGGTAACCCATAAAATCTCGCCAGGCGATCATTGACCATTACGAACTCGGAGTCGATGAAGTTCTCCATACTTAAGCTATTTCCCAGCATGTGCCGAAAAAGCTCACGGCCTTCCCGCGCCATTGAATCGACGGTCATCCGACGGACATTCTTGTAAACACGAACATCCGGCCCAAAATCATCTACTTTTTCAAGTTGAAGCCACTGTCTAGTGAAATCGTCGATGAAACGGGAACTCCTTGTATCATTAAGCATGCGTTCCACCTGTGCTCTGGGGGCCGTAACTAGCGATCCTGACTTCGCTGCATTAAAAAGTTCTGTGTCTGGCGCCGAGTTCCACAGGAAATACGACAGGCGGTAGGCTCGTTCGACAGCGGTCAACTCTGGCGATTCCGCCTTGTAGATGAAGTGTGGTGAAGTCAGCAACGTGGTTAATACGATGCGCGCCGTACCGGCCATGGATGTGCCTGCCTTAAGTTGTTCCCGAGCAATCTCAACAATTCCTCTGCGTTCCTCCGGTGTCATCTGCCTGTGAGTCAGAAACAACGTAAGATGATCAACAAGCTCCGCTGGCCTCATTTCAGCCTTAGGTAAAATACTTTGCATTGCCGCCGTTGGCCACTGGTCTATCAATGGGCCTGTTATCTTCACCTTTGTGAAACGCATGGCAGGGCCAGTGTGGGGCTTTGCTGCCAGACTTCTGCCAGGCACTCGAGCACTATCATAGGTAAATGCCAATTGGTCTCCAGCACTGAGCGTCAACTCCGTGGAAAAGCCATCCGAACCATAGGGCATAGGGATTCGCCGTAGCAACTGAAAACTGGTCGGATGTCGTCCATCCCCCAGATTAATTCCAACGACCTCACCTTCTTTAGATTTTTCGGAATGCGCCATCACTTCCAGGCGATAAAGCCCGAACTCCGGAATAGTAAATTGATCATGGCTCTGCGTATCAACTGAAAAATGAAGGTTACTTCGGTAGGGCCGAAAGCCTGTAAGAACGTAATCGTCCCCATCCCTATAATCACCTCCACCTCCAGTTGCGAAATTCTTGCTTCCGTGAAAGTGACGCACATCGAACTCCCACGTCCTCGTTCGTGGCTTAACATCGGGCAACACTCGTTCGGCAATAAAACGAGCAGTGGTGAGATAGGACATTACCTGATGGGGTGACATCAGATGAGCCTCTCCGAATTTGTCAAAGCCTTGCTCGACATGGTCTGGCGGCAACAATCCGGAAAAATCAAAGTCGAGGCCAAAGAGATCCCTGATAGTGTTGGTATACTCCGAACGAGTGAGACGCTTTAGCGGATTGGTTGGCCGTATTGCAGTTAGTCGCACCTGTAAAGTCTCGAGAACTCCAGATAGCAAATCAGCCTGCGGTTGCTCTTCTTCCTTAGGTGGCATCTCGCCACTCTCTAGTACATTGGCAACCCTTTCCAATAACTCAACGTCTTTGAGTAGAGCGTCCACTGGCTTATCCAACCTTACAGCACCATTTTGCTCTTCCTTGCCATGGCACCGAATGCAGTGGGTTGCAAAGAATTCCTTCAATTGGTGGTCAGCAGCGAGTGGTGAGGTCAGTATCCCACCTATCAGGAGCAAAGCGCAGATGAGCCGAGTCATGACAACACCTCAAACGCCCCGGTGCTTTCTCCAAAATGGCCCTGTTCAGGAGAGAACAGTTGTAGCAACCCAAGGTAAAGGTTGCTCATCGGGACGTCTTTCTTTTGCCAATGGCCGGGAGTTTTTATACGTTCGTCAAACAACAAAGCTGGCAGGTCGTCAAAGTTATGAGAATTTGCACTTCCCATGGAGGCCGTCAAGAGAGTTGTCGTCTGTTGAAAAAGAGTCCTACTACCTACAGTCTTACTCTTCATACGGTTAAGTGTATTGTTGATCCGGTTAAGAATGCCGTGCTCCAACATAAGTAGCTTTTTGATCTTCTCTGGCTTCTGGCCGTGGTGTGAAAGGTCGTGGTAGTTGCCACTAATCCCGGGCTCTTTGAATCCTTCCCAAAATGGTATCTGAACGGTCACCGCACGTGTTGAATCAGTTTCCAAGGCTAGAACTGCGAGATCCAGCAGTGTGCCTACATAATCGTCCACCGACTTACGGTCAAAACCCTCCAAGTCGTAATCAACTTCCGGCTTGGGACGATCAGCCCAATAGGCTCGACGCTTAACTGACTGTTCCACTTCTCGGACGGAGGTAAGAAATTCGTCTAGCTTGGACCGGTCGGTAGCATTGAGACGTTTCTCCATGGAACTGGCCTGAGCTAGTACCGCGTCAAGAATACTGCGATTCTCAGCGAGTATTTGCTGTTGCAGTTTCTCTTTCTCATCGATTTCAAAAAGCAAGTTGAAAATTTTTCGCGGCGAGTCAATCTGTCTAACCGGCAGGCCATGTTTGTCCCATGATATCTGAGAGAAATTGAGGTTTTCCCCTGCTTGGAAGACCAGTGACTTAAAACGCGTACTACCTCCAATCGCATCGGCTACAGCTTGGTCAATTGAGATCCGGTTCCTGCGATGCAATTTGTTAAAGTAGCCGGAAAGAATACCTACACACGGCGTATGGCCGAAGCCATTTTGCACGGCCGGATTGTCGAGCCCACTGAATATCTTTAGGTGTTTAAAGTGATCTGATAATTCACTCAGCAATGGCAGCGTCTGATCTAACATGCCGTCTTCACGCGGAATCAACTTTGGCTGGTAAAAGCTCAGATGATTAACAATGGTCAGCAATCTTCGCGGAGAATCTGAGTCGCTGACTTGTCCGAGGCTCTCCATACACGGGAGCAACAAGGCAACACCGGTTCCTTTTAGGAAAGCTCGTCTAGTCATCATCCATTCCTTTGTTCAAGTACTAATTTTTTCATACAAAGGCCTCGCTCCATCACCCTTCGTGTTCATGAACACCAAGTACGGATATAGAAGAAAACTCACATCCGTGAAACACATGCCCCACCAAAAATAATCTGGAGTGCACCGGATAGAGCTCTTCAGTTTGCTTAAAATTTTCACTCTGCTATGCAGATTATAGTCTGAGGGTCCAACGGGATTAGACAAATTATTGCCATAGATTGCTAGGCCTATTACTAGGTCTGAAGCAGCTTCTGCACAACGTTGCCGCCAACGTTCGTGAGTCGAAGATCAAAGCCACCAAAACGCTTTGATAATTTCAGGTGATCCAGACCAAACAGGTGGAGCAGGGTGGCATGAAAGTCATTGATGTGTACACCATCTTCAACCGGTGCCCAGCCAATGTCATCTGTCCGACCGACAACCTGGCCGGGTTTCACTCCGCCGCCAGCCATCCATAAACTAAATGCATAACGATGATGATCACGCCCCGGTTTCTGTCCATTACCCTCATGAGTATCCGCAATCGGCGTTCTCCCAAATTCTCCGGTACACACGACCAAAGTGTCGTCCAGCAGCCCTCGCTGCTTAAGATCCTTGAGCAGTGCTCCGATCGGCTGGTCAATCACGCTGCAGTTGTATTCTAAATCCTTATCCAAACCATCATGATGATCCCAAGAGGCATGATATAAATTGACAAATCGAACGCCTCGTTCGACCATCCTCCGGGCCAACAAGCAATTACGGCTCATCATTGCGTGAGCATTACCGGTATACCCGCGAAATCGATTGTTCTCCGGCTCTTTGCGATCCAAACCATAACTATCGAGCGTTGCCCGTGTCTCACCTGAAAGATCTAACAGATCCGGAGCAGCCGATTGCATTCGAAACGCCAGTTCATAAGACGCAATACGATTAGCAATCTCAGAATCACCGGTCCGTTGAAGTCGCTTGGCGTTAAGTTGCGTGATCGCCTCCAGGCTTGCCTGCTGCTCCGCCTTCGTCACCCCTTCTGGCGAACGTAGATTTAGCACCGGATCTCCCTGACCACGAAAAACCACGCCGCGGTAAGTAGAAGGTAAAAATCCACTACTCCAGTTAGACGTTCCACCACTTGCGCCGGTACCTGCTGATAACACCACATAACCAGGCAGATTTTGAGTCTCGGATCCCAGGCCATATGTCACCCACGATCCGACACTTGGCCTGCCAAGACGTCCCACACCAGAGTTCATCATTAACTGAGCTGGATGGTGGTTAAACTCATCTGTATGCATAGACCGCACGACTGCAATATCATCCGCACAACTACCGATATGTGGCAAGCGATCTGAAAATTCCGTGCCACATTCGCCATGTCGGACAAATCGCCGTGGGCTACCTTTTAATTTAGCCTTGGTTGCATCCGTAAATGCCAAACGGACACCCTCGGACACAGACGCCGGCAACATCTGGCCATCTCGTTTCACCAGCTCGGGCTTTGGATCCAGTAGGTCGAGCTGACTGGGGGCTCCGGCCAGAAAAATAAAAATACATCGCTTTGCCTTGGGTGCGAAATGCGGACCGATATGTTCGCGACCACTTTGATCCGCCAACAGACCATCACCGCCAAGTAACGAACTTAACGCCAAAGCGCCTACACCACTGGCACTACTTGTAAAGAAGTTTCGTCTTAACATTTGCCTATCCATCAATCGACTCCCTTCCTTACTCTCTGGTAATAAATTCATCAAGATTCAACAGGACACGCGCGACAGCAAATGCCGCTGCCCGATCCGAATGCACCGTTTGCTTTCCTGCTGCTTCTTTATATAGAAGCTCGACCACCTGTAGTTCATCCTCTGTTGGTGGACGGGAAAAGCATAACTCATACGCCAATTGAATACGTCTTTCAATAACACTCGCTGCGTCCCCCTCGTCTGCAGGCACTTCCTTTAATAATCTGGCACCCAGATTTTGAGCACACTCAACGAACACCGGATCATTCCATAATGTCAAAGCTTGCAGCGGTGTATTTGATCGTTCCCGTCTAGTACAGGCTGCATTGGAATCGGCAGCATCAAATTCTATCAACATGGGGTAGGGCACAGTACGCTGGAAAAATGTATACAATCCGCGGCGATACCTGTTTTGATCTTTATTCTCCGGCCAGCTAAGGCTGGTTTGAAAACCAAGTTTCACTAGATCCGCCGGCTGAGGAGGGTAGACGCTTGGTCCGCCAATTTCATGATGAATCAAACCGGATGCTGACAACGCCAGATCTCTAATAATCTCAGCTTCAACTCGCAATCGATTCTGTCGCGCAAGCCAGCTGTTATAAGGATCCCGTTCCACAAGTTTCGGGCGAGCAAATGATGATTGCCTCCATGTTGCCGATGTAACAATCAGGCGATGTAGCTCTTTCATGCTCCAACCGTTCTTTCGAAATTCTGCGGCCAGCCAATCCAGAAGCAGAGGATGAGTCGGCAGTTCTCCTTGTGTTCCGAAGTCATCGTCACTCACCACAATCCCGCGTCCAAAATGTTGTTGCCAGATGCGATTCACCGTCACACGCGCGGTCAGCGGATTTTCACTACTAACCAACCACTTCGCCAAATCAAATCGACTTGGTTCGCCCGTGCCGGTTTTGAGCTCGGGAAGAATTACAGGTGTTGTCCGCGTGACCTGCTCACCTTTATCAAGAAAGCTTCCGCGAATATGCACTTGAGTTTCTCTTGGATTCGGCATTTCCATAACCACCTGAGCTTTGATCTGCGTCAAAGGTGAGAGTGGATACCTCTCTTCATGCGTCTTTGCCGCAGCAATCAACTTATCCAATTCGGCTTCATGATAATCAAAGTACTTTACTAACCGGATAACGTCTTCACCTCGTCGAGTATCGACATCCGAAGACAAAAGATCACTGAATGCCGTTGTCTCGAGTCCATCTGGAACTGGATGCTTGTGGGTGGTGAAGGAGAGCCTAAACTTTCCGATGTTATGGTCTTGATGAGTCTGATGATCCATCTGGATCGTAATGCGAACGGGCTCGCCATCGCCCACTGCATTGATACTTTCACTAAGCTCAAACACTGCATAGTGATCCACTCCAACATTCGGGTAAATCGCCCAGCCGTCTGTAGGGTCATCACCCAGCACCGAGGTAACCTGACGCCCTCCTTGAGAGAAATCGGCCCGTGCATTCTTCAATCGTATACGTTGTCCCATATTACGGTCATCAGTATCGCTGACCGGTTCAACGTAAACCCGCAGGCTGCTTAGTACGAAATTGCCATTACTAGCAAGTCCGGGGCCTTTGGCTGCGAGTCGCTCGTCGGCCAATACTTCCAGCCGCAATGCTGTAATTCCACTTAAGGCAGTCTCTGTAACAATCGTGTAGGTGTCTTCCTGATCGTTCGGCCCTTTTACAAATACCGCCAGATCATCCTCAACGATGAAATGCGATCCGGAAGTTGCCGCTATTGATAAGGGATTCACAATTTCCCAGGTCTTATCAGATTGGTTATCCGAACAATCCGATTCTGTTTGAGGCTCCGCAATTAACTGTTTCCTTAACTGCTTTTCCCATAGCCTCATCGTGTCACTGCGATAATCACGGACAGCACGCAGTTTCTCTTGATACTGATTTTCATAACGAGCCAACTCTACTTCAAATTCGGCCACCTGCTCAGGTGTAGGTGCAGGAATATCAGGCTCAGCCAAACTGTTAAAAAACGCGTACATGCTGTAGTACTCATGCTGCGTAATTGGATCGTATTTATGCGAGTGGCACTGTGCACATCCCAACGTCAATCCCAACCAGACTTTGCCTACCGTATTGGTGCGGTCAACCGTACGTTTCACACGATCTTCTTCCCGATCCACTCCACCTTCCGTATTAACCAACGTGTTTCTGTTAAAGCCGGTGGCAACACGTTGTTCTAAACCGGCATCGGGTAATAGGTCCCCCGCCAGCTGCTCGATCGTGAACTGGTCAAATGGCATCCCTTGATTGAGCGAGTTAATCACCCAGTCACGCCACCGCCAGGCATGGGGCCGGGGTCGGTCTGCCTCGTAACCATTGCTGTCTGCATACCGCGCCATATCCAGCCAGTATCGTCCCCACCGTTCTCCATAATGTGGGGAGTCAAGCAAGTCACTGACTGTCCTTTGGTAATTCTCTTCGCTGGGATCATCCAGAAATGCTTGTACCTGCTGAGGAGTGGGAGGTAAGCCAATTAAATCCAAATAGAGGCGGCGAATCAGAGTTCGTGGAGCGGCTTCCGGCGAAGGTTGCACTCCTTCGGCTTGTAGCTTGTTTAGGATAAACGAATCAATGACATTACGAATCCACGGATTCTTGATAGCAGGCACGGCGGGTTTTTTAATCGGTTGAAACGCCCAGTGGCTCTTCGCCTTTTCCAGTCGCTCTGCCTCTGACTTTGCAACTAATCGGGAGTCTGCAGCTCCGGCTTCAATCCACTTTACAAAATCCTCAATAACGTCATTCGGCAACTTCTCTTTGGGTGGCATCTCGAGCCCTTCATACCGCAACGCATTAAGGAGCAGGCTTTCATCTATATTTCCCGGGACTACCGCAGGACCACTTTCTCCCCCCTGGCGTATCGTCGATCTCGTATCCAGTCTTAATCCGCCTTTGATCGAATCAGCAGCCGCGGAATGGCAGCTATAACAATGCTTTTCAAGCACTGGTTCGATTCGCTCTTTGAAAAACGCCAATTCTTCGTCCGCCTTCAGCAAATCCGCGCTGATAAGCGATAGCATTATTCCTAAATAGGCTATTCGTACGGGCATTAGGCTTATACCAAAGTAGTTGAGTGGAGTGTCTAACTGGTGTCTCCACTGACTTGCATGCAGACGAACAGATAGCGGAGCGTGTTAGGGTATTAGTTTTGTGACCAAAAGTTAATCCTACCAAGTGTGTCGCCGATGATGACCTTCTTGTCGCTGTAATCAACAGCAGCCTGAACGGGGATACCGTCTTCAAGAGTCCTAGCATCGGTCTGGTCACTACTCGTTTTCCAGGCCTTGACTCGATTATCCCTGCCACTTGAAATCAGTCCACCATCCTTGCGAAACCGCACTGACAAAACACCACTTTGTAATTTTCCAGAAAACCCTTCCGGTCGGGGCGGCGCATGTCCATTCGTGTTTTGCATTGCAACAAAACCAGTTTCTGCATTCCACCAAATCAACCGCCCGTCATCCCCGGCACTTGCCACCACTTTGCTATCACTTCGCCAGGACAAATCGCGTACTGAGTTTTTATGGCTTTCGAGGGATAACAGAATACCGCCGTTGTCAGCACTACTTAAATACAAATTCCCAGCTCGGTCACCAGTTGCGATCTGAGTACCATCTGGACTAAACGCTATTGATGTGACCCAATCGGTGTGACGCTCAATCCGATAAACTTCCTTACCACTCTCAGTAGAATATGCTTTTACCGTTCTGCCGGGGCCACCGAAGGCAACAATTTTCTGATCGGGACTGATGTCAGCTGCCAACACGGTATCCAGTTCGTCG
>Ga0066378_10000657_pt1 | contig 14064 bp, 8 predicted proteins | sample Knorr_S23_td_DCM_FD_70947 | JGI IMG/M metagenome (GOLD analysis project Ga0066378, IMG submission 70947) | Marine microbial communities from Southern Atlantic Ocean transect - Knorr_S23_td_DCM_ad_71m_LV_A | ecosystem: Environmental > Aquatic > Marine > Oceanic | place: Southern Atlantic ocean...
CTTAACCGGCTCACTGCGCTTTCCGGGAAAAATGCGATCGTTCACCGGTGTCGGAAAGCGCCGCGTCGCATCGAGCACCAGGTCCGGATAGTGGAGTGGTTTCTCCTCTCCCTCCCAACCGACGTAGTCCGTCTGGCGAAGCACGGATCGCGCTTTCAGGCGTACTTTGTAGTCGCCACGGACCGGCGCTTTGAAGTCTCCAAACCCATAGTAAAACGGGGTATAGGCTCCACGAAAAATGGCGGTGGAAGTCTCTTCCGGCGACTGAGCCACTTGAGCAGGGTCAAAGCCTCGTTTGTCGAAAGAATACTCGTCATTGACCTCCAGGCCTTCCAGTGCGACGGAGAATCGCGCCCAGCGCGGATTTCCCTTACCCGCCCACATCTGCCTTTGTTCGCGGGCGTAGTATCGATTCGTCGTGGGCGTAGGTTTTTCCGCAGTGAACTCGAGCGCCCGGCGAAGGGCAAACTCGGCCACATCCAGATAGGCGTCGACCTGCACATGGGAAACATCGAGAGCGCCCCCCACTTTTGGAAACCCGTGAACCTCCCCGTCGAGGGGCAACTGATCCGCGACCTTGAGGGTGGGATCATGCAGGATATCGCGAAGGATGTTTTGGTACTCGAATCGATTGACGCGGCGCGATACCGACCGACCTTGCCTTGCCGCATCGGCTTCCTGGAAACCGACGATGCTTTCTGCGAGTTCAGAGACCGCTTTTCCACGCTCCTCCAATGTCAATCGGCTCTTCTTCTTGGGAGGCATTTCGCCAGAAACCAGACGGTCATGCACCTTCACCCAGATGTCCGCTACATGCGAATCCGCGAGATTCCAATCCAGCGAATAAAGGTCCAATCCCCCTTTTCTCTCCAGATCATCGTGGCAGTCCAGACAGTGATTCTCCAGGAGCGAATACAAGGTTCGCGGCAAGTTTTCGGCAGCACTGGACGACACAAAGAGCCCGAGACCGGATCCGAGGCCAAAAGCGAACCGTCCAATTGGCCAGAAGAATGCTGACAAGATGTTTCTATTTCCTTTATGCACTGTCGGTTTAATCAGTCTTATTCCGGCTTTTAGACGTTCCTTATGCGCTACTAGCTTAACTCGGTGTTATCTTTTTAATCGAAGTCCTTTTTGTGAGCAAAAATTATGTTCCCACTGATTTCTTGTACAAATCAACCGCCTGAAGAAATCCAACGATCTCCGCAACGAGAAGTCCGTCGTTAAATTCGTCACCAACTCGGGGAATAAATTTGAAGCGCCACTTAACGCTCTTGTCCGGCTCGTACGTACTTGCTATTGATTCCAATAGTTCCCGATCAATCGAGAAACCGACGTGCTCATTGTAAGCGCAAACGGATGACGTATGGTCCGAACAATCGAAGTTGTGAGCAAGCGGCGGCCTAAGATATTTTGCATCCACCAATTCCGGGCCATCGGGGGTCTCATAGTTAGCCTTGCGATAGAAGCGCCAGTCACTTGCCTGGTAGTAGATCGACTGATATACCTGATAGGTAACGATTCCTGTCTTCTTATCGATAATCGCCCTCAAAAAATTATCGTCGTAAACCATTCGGAGCAGACCTTGTTTCTGTTGAAATCCACTCTTCGTCGATATTAACGCCGTACCTCCAGAATCGTCATCCACTATAATCGCAGTGCTCTTGAAATGCTCCGGAGTTAAGGCCAGAGCGGTTTGAGTACGCTGCTCGGTAGTCTCGCATGCACACAAGCCAAACAATGCGACCAAAAGGAATAGTAATCTGAGCACCGTGCCGCTCACGCTTCAAGCAATACGCGATTAGATCGCAGGCTCTCAAGGCTAAAAGGGCGACTTATCGACGGCCGACATCGACACTATAAAAACTATATCGACGAAAAGCGGCTTTGCCCGTCTGCGGCAAAGGCTATTTGGATTCATGCAACTCCCTCAGCAACTCTAATTGAGTGCCGCGAATCTCGCTCTCCGCATTCACTTCCAGGAAACTGGAGCGAGCCTCCCAGGTTTCATAACCACCGTACTTGTGATGCTCTCTCGTAGGAAGGTAGCCATCGGCCCCATTAGCCAATTCAATCGTAAAAGTGCTTTCGAATGGGCTCTCTCGTTTAATCGCTAGCCCAGTCTCCGCAAATGTCTCGCAGGGACTGGATACAATGGCCAGATCGCCCAGTCGTATCGCCTGCACAATAACGCCCTTTCTGTCAGGAAACTCGGCAAGGGCAAGGGCCTCACGAGCGTAAACCAGAGGATTCAGCGTATGTCTCGGCCTCGGGAGCCTGGGATTGTTTTCATACTTAGCAAAAACTTCCCGAGCCCATTGGATGCGTTCCGGACTGGGCTTACGAACCCCGAGCTTTAATTCCCGTTCCACCATACCCACACGAAGATCGCTAGCGTACTCTATACTCGGGTACAGCTCCTCTACATCTCGGGCCAGGCTTTCCGCAACCTCCTCCATAAGCTCCCAAGGCTGATAGGCTTTCATCGGCGATGAAAGGTCCGTTGCTCGAACGTCGCCACTTGTCCCGTTTGTCATCATGGCTACAAAAGGCGGGAAGTACGCTGCGTATGGATTCCGTTTCATCCACGCTTCCCCAATCAAGGTTTCCACTTTTTCCGAAAAAAGGCCGAAGTAGTCGGCACTCACATGCCCCCTTTGATAACCGCCAACGTAATGCGTTCCGTAATTAGCCAGCAGGGCGATCGGCCGACCCGAATCGCTCTGTATGGATAGAGCGAATACTTCTGGATCAACCGGGCCCGCGGCATTGATTCGCTTGTCTCCGCGAGCATTCATCTTCACCTGATCGCCTCCTTCGCCGAATGGATTCCCCATGTCGCTACCCGTCTCTAAGAACCAGCGTCGGTTGTGGACGTACTCCGGTTTTTGAAATCGAGCCCAGCCCACTTGAGCGGGAGCCAAGTTAGCTATCGCCTGCTCGACCGTATCGGCGATGCGGCGGGAAAGAAAACTCTCGTATTCGGCGTTGAGAGGACTGTCCGTCAGCCCCGGAAGTGTCCTGGGCGTCGCATGGGTATGGGTCGCGGACACCAGCACCTGATTTCTAGGTAAACCGCAACGCTCTTCGATAATCTCCTTGGCCCGATCCATAACGGTTCGGTCTATCATTGTGCTATCGCAAACCACGATCGCGATTCGCGTCGCTCCATCGTCCACCACTATCCCTCGGGCATGGAGATTGTCATGCACATGCAAAGCGGGACCGTTGCGGGTGATGGTCCCATCGAGGAGAGTCCCCATATGCGGCGTTATATCGCTTGTCGCCGCTCCAGCTCGCAACAAGCCGGTTTCAGCAGCTAAGGAATGCGAGGAGGATCCGAAAAGCAATACGAATTGGACTGCGATAAACACCCCCACGAAATCTCGGCTCTGGCTACGCATGAACGATATGATTATCAGGATTGCCCTGGCCGCCGCAAGCTCTGAGATAGGCGGCGCTGAGTCGCTCTCTTAGAATTCTTCTGTGCCATACTTTTTTTAGCCGAATATAGGAGCGGCTTCATCGCACTAAAAACAGATGCCTGAAATTCGCGTGATTTCACTCGCCCTCAATCGCGCTCGCCAATCCATCTGAATTGCACTAGCCATGGCCACGAAAATGAAACCACTCCCATTTCGCGGACCCCTCATCACCCTAGCCTTCTGGTCGATAGCGGGCATTCTGGATAATAGCAACTCCCAGGCCCAATTGTCTAGAGAGGGGAACGACCTGCAGCCTCTCGAACCCGAAGAAGCTCTGGAAACTATATACCTCCCCGAAGGTTTCACGGTCGATCTCATAGCCGCTGAACCGCTCACCAAAGATCCAGTAGCTTTTGATTGGGGTCTTAACGGACGTCTCTGGGTTGTAGAGATGGCCGACTATCCCTACGGCATGGATGGAAATGGACAGGCCGGCGGGCGCGTCCGCATTCTCGAGGATCGTGACGCCGACGGAAAAATGGACTACAGTTCCCTCTTTGCCGAGGGGCTCAATTTCCCCAACGGTCTCCTTATCTGGCGTGATGGGGTCATCGTTACGGCCGCTCCCGATATTCTGTTTTTGCGAGACACGGATGGCGATGGAAAAGCCGATTCTAAAGAAGTCCTCATATCCGGTCTCGGGGAAGGCAACCAGCAGTTGCGAGCCAACGGATTGCGCTGGGGACTGAACGGCTGGGTCTACGTCGCTTCGGGCGGGCACCGGAGTAACTATGGGACGGATACGGTTTTGCGTTCGAGCCGATCGGGGATCGAGATAAAGATGGGGAGTCGGGACTTTCGTTTCAAGCCCGACACCGGCGAACTGGAACCACAAAGCGGGCCCACTCAATTCGGACGCAATCGCGACGACTGGGGGCGCTGGTTCGGCACCCAAAACTCCCGTCCACTCTGGCACTATGTTTTACCCGACCAATACATTCGCCGAAACCCGCACTACTCCCCATCCAAGACACGCGTTCTCGCCATCGATGAAATCAATCCGCCTGTGGGACCCGCTAAACGGCCGCAAAAACGCTACCACAGCTTCGAGCACGAAAGCCGCTACACCTCCGCCTGCTCGGGCATGGTCTACCGCGACTCCTTTCTCTTTCCCTCTAGCGAAATCAACGCATTCGCGTGCGAACCATTCCAAAGCCTTGTCCAACGAATCGAACTCTCTCCCGATGGGCCCACCTTTGCTGGCAAGCGAGTCCCCGCTGAAGAGGGACTCGATTTTTTCGCTAGCTCAGACCGTTGGTGCCGGCCGGTTATGATCCGTACAGGTCCCGACGGAGCCCTATGGGTCGCCGACATGTATCGCTACATTATCGAGCATCCTCAATGGCTTACAGAGGAAGGCAGAATTGAGCTCCTTCCTTACTATCGCGATGGCGAAAACCGAGGACGGATCTACCGGGTTCGGCAAAAGGGAATCAATCCAGGCTCGCTTCCCCGGTTGGCAGGTGCCGACCCCGTCGACCTGCTCAATTCCAGCAATGGCTGGATGAGAGACAAGGCCCAGCAAATGATCCTTTGGAGGAATAGCACGGAGTTGGCTCCACGTCTGAGGCGGCTCGTCCGCGAGTCCGACCAAGCGGTAGCGCGTCTGCAAGCCCTCTGGACTTTGCACGGGCTAAACGCCCTTTCTTCCGACCTTCTCATCACCGCTCTTTCAGACCCACATCCAGGCGTTCGTGAAAACGCCCTCCGCCTAGCAGAATCGAACCCCGATCCCCAAGTGATTAAGGCCGCCCTCAAGTTGTCTGAAGACCCCGAAATTCGTGTCCAATTTCAATTGGCGCTCAGCTTAGGAGCGTTCGATAACTCGCCCCAAATTCCATCATTGCTCGCCAAGAGCTTATCCAGCCAAGATCCGTGGTTTGAAGCGGCCGCCTTTAGTTCACTCCTTCCCCATTTCGCGGAAGTCGTTGCCGGATTCGATAGTGAAACCTACCGAAGGCTCCATCGGCCCTTGGCCCAAATGGCATTGGGGAGTACCGATCACAACGCGTTCGGACAACTTCTGTCCAGAGCTTGGGGATCGCCGGCGATTATCTTGTCGCTACTCGACCTTCTGCAGGAACGCGATCTCACCGTTGATGATTTCGACAATCCGTCCCTAAATTCCCAATACACAAAAGCGATTAGCCAGGCCCGGGACTCGATGGATAGCGGATCTGCCCCTATAGCCAAGCGCATCGAAGCCGCCGCCCTGCTCACTCGTATCCCCAGAGAAAACGAACGAGCCTACGCGTTCTTAGGAAATCTCATCGATCCTGCTTTGTCGCCAGAAACGACGGATCGAGTTCTCGATACCCTCGGTAGCAACGGCAACCCAGCAGCCCTCCCGCTTCTGTTAGAAGCAGTTAACACGCTTTCTCCCCAAGGCAAGAATCAGGCGATCCAGCAGCTTCTCTCCCGAGACGACTGGATAGATGAGCTCCTAACCGCATTCGACGAAGGAACCCTTTCACCCAATGCCCTTTCACTTTCCCAACAAAGCCAGCTTCTCAATCATACTAGGGCCCAGGTACGCCAACGGGTCTCTGTACTATTCCAAACCAATTCAAAGCGGACTGAGATCGTCGAACAATATAAACCAGCTGTTGAGAAACTAGGCGAGATTGACCGAGGCCGGGTCGTCTTCGAACGGGCATGCATTGCCTGTCATCGCCGAGGGTCCAGCGGAAACGCCCATCTAGGGCCCGATCTCGCAACTGTTATAGAACACGAACCAGATAAGCTGCTCGCTAACATCCTCGATCCTAGTCGTGACATACAGCCCGGATATCAAGCCTACTATTGCCAGCTCAAAACAGGAGAGCAGCTTTTCGGTCTACTGACCTCTGAAACCGCATCGGGCATCGTCATTCGGCAAATCGATGGTTCGGAACGATCCGTTCTGCGCATGGATATCGATTCGCTTCGCAACGCTAACATCTCCCTAATGCCGGAAGGTCTGGAAAACGCAATGAGCCCGGAGGCAGTTTCAGATCTTATAGCCTTCCTCAAAGGAGCCCCGCTCTAACGCTGCCCGCCATAAGATATTTGAATCAGTAACGAGGAGCTTTAGCCCGCATATTTTTCAGCTCCCATTTTAAATCGCGGACTGGAGGGCCGCGCTACTTGGACCTGAATCAGTGGCATTTGGAGTGTGGTATTAACATCGCTCCTAATCCTGAAACCAATTGGCGAAAGTCTTATTCGGAGATCCGAACCACTTGGCCTCGGCGAAGCCCAAGGCGTTGAAGAGGCATCGCTACCCGAGGCATGCTATCTACTCCGACGGCGCAGGTGTATAGGGGATAGAAGAGCGTTTGAGTACCGCTTCAACGCCACCGTTGGCTTCCACGCGGGCTGCTTGATCCGCAAAAGCTTGGCGATTCACTTCATCCGGGTCGCAAATCTCCAGGAGTTTGGCATACAGCATGGATCGCGTCGCTTCGAAACTGGGATCTTCTGACAAATCGTTTAGCTCATTCGGATCCGCTTCCAAGTCGAAAATCTGGCACGGGTAGTCCACGTGGTGGATGTATTTCCAATTTCGGTACCGGATCATAAAAGCGCCCGTAATAGAACCGATAGCGTGATATTCGGAAAAAGCGACTCGATCGGGATCTGCCCCCTTGGCCAACTCGAGCAAGTTCGTTCCAGGCAGCTCGGACTTCTCCTCCTCGGTCAGAGGCTCGCCATTGAATTCCAAAAACGTGGGCGCTAGGTCAACCAGTGTTGATGGAGTGTTTACACGCTTACCTACAGGAACTTCCGGACCCACCATAACCAAAGGAACGCCCGCTGATTCTTCGTAAAGCGTAGACTTCCCCCAAAAACCGTTATCCCCAAGATTGTCGCCGTGGTCGCTGGTATAAATGATCCGCGTTGCATCCGCTAATCCCGAATCCTCGAGTGCCTCGAGCACCTGCCCGATCAGGCTATCCAAAAAGCTCACTAGCCCATAATAGCTGGCAATGGCGATTCGCGTTGAGCGTTCGTCGAAATACTCATCGAAATTCTGATACTCATGCAGCCCCCTCATGGCTGGGTTTCGATACCCGCCATCATCGCCAAAGCGCTTGGGAAGCGAAACTTCGTCGGGATCGTACAATTTGTAGAATTCTTCCGGGGCGATGAGTGGAAAGTGAGGGCAAACGAAGGAAACGAAGAGCGTCCACGGCTTGCCGGAATGATCAACAGCCTTTTTTCGGATCCACTCGCAGGCCGCATTCGCGATGCTGCGATCGTATCTTTGGTAATCAGTCTCGCCAGCCCCGATGTTCTCTGACATCAAATGGAGCCGATCTCGCGGCGGACGCAGCTTCCTCAAGCAGCTCCGAAGATCCCCCAGTCCATCGACCACGTGTAATGGCAGAATTTCTTCTGTGAAACCGTTATCGTCCTTAGTGGACCTAAAATGTAGTTTTCCTATCGAAACGACTTCATGGCCTGCCCGCTTCAAATGATGCCCCCAACCTTTGATTTGACCGCGATAGGAATTCCCATTGCACCAATTTCTTGTTTGATGCACGTACCTTCCTGTTTGCAGGGCCGCCCGAGCGGGAATGCAAATCGGGGAATTCGTATAGGCACTTTCAAAGAGCGTACCCTCCGATGCTAGCTTATCGATGTTGGGCGTTTTGACCAGCGGGTGACCATAGCAGCCACTGGCATCCCGTCGATGCTCGTCGGAAATGAGAAAAAGCGTATTTAGAGCCTTCAAATTGAGCTAAGAAATAACCACTACAACCCTTACTACAATCGATAAACTATTTTTCTCACAGTTTTCAATTAAAGAAACCTGTAAAATAAAGACGATGAGTTGCACTATCTTCAATCTAGTAAGTGAAATAAACGAGTTACATAATCCCCATGGAAAAGTGATTAACGATAATTTTGTATTTCAGCTATTTGGTGAGTAATGTACTACTTAGGCAGGAGGTATATTAAGAATCCAAAACCTAAATTTTTTAGCTATTTATTTTTATAGACATAACAAATATCAGCAATAATAAAAGCGGCCCTACTACGCCAACGATCGATCTAACTATCTCGTTGCGACGATCCGACAAAACCAATCCAGGTAAAAATCGGTTGATAGTTGCGTCGTAATTTTTATCCTTTTTATTCATTAAGTCGCACGTTATTTTCACAAAATACTTAGTCAAAATCAGCAAATATTTTATCAGTTTTAGCAGACGACATCGTCTTAATTGATAGAAGCTGAACATTTTGTACTCCGGCAACGCAGATTGTGTTTGAACCGTCGGTATCCAACGAGAACAGGGAAAGTGCGGCAGCCAAGTCTAGGCGCAGTGTCTGCGAGGAACCATTAACAATCAGAATCTCATCACTACGTTCAATTCTTTCCGCTAGAATTTTTTCTCTATGAATAACACCATCCGTTTCTAAAGTTGCAACAAACGCAATTGATCGCTCACGAAGAAATTCAAAGAATTTCGTTATTTGCGAAGGATGACTAGAAATTTTCTTAGCCGATTTTGGAATGAATGGATAATGCTCCCTATCACTTCTGAAGTGGCTCACTCCTTCTTCCATCGAAGAAAGTGCTATAATCTTACCCCAGTCTATAGCTTTAACTGTAGGAGGACAACAAATCTGTAATACCTCCAAATTGTGCTTATTTCGAACTTCAATTCGGCCTGGGGACCCGCAGCATTCACAGCGAGAGACGTGAGCATACATACGATGATTACTTGTCCTATCCAACTGGATACTTTCTTCGCAGTCTGAAATTAGATTCGTATTTTTGATACTTCGTAATTCTACATGACGCCTTCTAGCTATTAAGGTGGTGTACGCATGGCGAGTTTGTAAATAGTATTCAGGCAAAGATGTTAATTGACTGAACAGTTCGACAAAATCTGGCTTCAAAGCGATTAAACCTTCATCGTTAGTCGCGATAATCAATCCCCTGCAATCACGACTAATAGGTTCTGTTTTCCGAAAATCTTCTCGCGGAATTCTGTTCATAGCTGAATTGAGCTAAAGTTGCTTTGGCTATATATCTGAGTAGATACTCGTATTTCCGGGCAGAAGCAGGCAATCCGACTAGCTAGCTTCCATATCCCATCATTTAAAATAGCTATTTCCTTAGGAATTTTTAACGATATAGCCGATTCGGTCTCTCGACTTATCTGATGAGAGCCTATCAAAATTAGTGGAACATTGATACCAAGATCTATTGCACAGGTTTTAGCGATTTTTCCGATATCGACCAGTGCGTGATCATCTGGAGCTAATATTTCGCATCGTATTGCACTAAAACGTTCAACCATCGCAACAGTCTACCGTATGAATTCGGTCTTTTCCACTCCAAGAAGAAAAAAGCATACTCCTAAAAGTATTTATTTTCTTTAGCCAATAAACACGACTTAGATTAGCACTGGTCAGAATACATTAAGTTCTTTCGGTATGATACACTTTCAAAGCACAGCTATTCACTATATTTGCTGACTCTTTAGTTTCTCTTAAACGGTTAAATATTCATATTAATAAAAAAACGGGCTATGCCTTAGCATAGCCCGCTTGACCTATCTTAGAAAAAACGATCCTTATCGTTTAAAAACTAAATAATCAGAAACGACCAGACAGCCTTAGAGTAGCGTGAACAGGGGCACCGACTGTTACCTGACCACTTCCGTAAGAGTGAGGGAAATACAGCTCGTCTGTAACGTTTTCCACATTCAACTGGAGACGCATATACTCATTGACCGTATAATAAGCTGATACATCCAAACGATTGTAAGATGGTAGCTTTGTACTACCTTTACCCACAGTATCGCCCTTGCTAATATAACCTAGTCCCAAGCTGAGTTGATCACTGAATTTGAATAGGTTCCAGACAGAGTAACTGTTTTCCGCAACTTCTGCTGGAACGGTTCCGTTTACTACGTTAGCTCCTGCTGAGATAAACCAGCTTTCTGTAACATTTCCAGTTGCTGTAAACTCAAAACCCTTTGTAGATGTTTCGGTTACTGCGTAATCCCCATCAGCAACTGATCCCGTCGGCTTAACCGCGGTGGAGTCGTATAATGCAGCAGTCAGACTAAGTCCATTGTCCAATTCATACTTTACCCCAAATTCCTTGTTTTCATACACATCTGGATCAGTCTTCTGCTTTTTGCTGCCTTTCAAATCAGCATACTGCCCGCCGCTTTTCGGAATGAACGACTCGCTATAACTACCGTACACTGATAAGTTTGCTTGTGGCTTGAATACGAGGCCAAAGCGAGGCGAGAACTCCTCATCTACCTTTGATGCACTGCCCCCCGAGTTACCATAAACATCCCTAACCGAAAGGTCAAAATCATCAAACCTTCCACCCAAAACCATACTGAATTGGTCAGATAAATCGATTTCGTCGCTAAAGTAAATTGACCTCACATTGAGATCAGCTTCCGTTTCGTCGTATTTCTCTGTCGTGAAGTTAAAATTTGGTATGACTAACTGATCAGCAATCGGTACAGTAATTTTTTCACCCTTGGAATTATTATCCAGATTATCCGTATCCATATAAAAACGCTCATTGTCGTTGTCCGTGCCTATCTTCTCAAATCCCACAACGAATTTGTGACCGATTCCACCTACCTCTTTCTCACCGATTAGATCTAGGGATAGAATCTTGCTACTTCTATCAGTCGTATCACGATAACCAGATAAGGTTACGGTGTTAGCTGTGGAATCATAGCTACTGGCATATAGATTTTGGTACATTTTCGAAAAATCGTTATCTGTAAATCCAAAGCGGAGTTTAGTTTCTTCATCCAGCTGTTGATCGACAGTCAAACTAAGAATATTCGCATCCAGAGCTGAATAATTTTCATCTTTATCCCCAAAAGTTATATCAGCTAGTGCTTTTACGGGCACTCCGGAAGCGGATGGTATACCTCGATCAATGAAACGTTTATGGTCTAGGTGCTCGTATGAGATGTTTACATTTGTGGTTTCACTCAAATCAAAATTGAACGTTGGGTTTATGCCCTTGTTGTCCCCGAAGTAGAAATCACGATGGTTTTCAAGGTCTTCGATATAGGCATTCATCCGAAAAGCTCCATTTGAACCAAGCGATAGGTTGGTATCTAGCCCTGCATAGGTTTCGCCTAAGTCATCCAGCGAAAGGGAGTAATTAGTAAATTTCTCACCTACGATAGCTTTCTTTGTAACTCTGTTTATAAGACCTCCTGTTCCACCGCGGCCAAAGAAAAGAGCGTTAGCACCTTTAAGGACTTCGACCTGTTCAATATTATACAATGGCCTGAAGTATTGCACATCGTCTCGAACGCCATCCACGAAAAAATCAGCTGTCGATTTTACGCCCCTGAACAGAATGTCATCTCGGTGACCTTCACCCTGTCCCGCATCAATGCCCGGGGTGTAATCAGCGATGTCAGCCATCCCTGTCATATCCTGAAGTAACATATAATCAGACGTCAATATTACTAAGCTTTGTGGAACTTCGTAAATTGGAGTCGGAGTCTTGAGTGCATTTACCTGATTCGACTGCAGGTACTCGCCGACAACAACCAAGTCGTCCAACTTTACAGCATCGCCTTGTTGCCCATGCATATTCGAACAAACTGCCAGGAAAAACGCAGTTGTAGTTATAGATCTTAATCTTTTATTATTCATCTTGATATAAGTTTGAGTAATTTTGAAAAATCCTGCTTCCTGAGCGAACTTTGTCAAAGGCAACACTGTACCCGTTTATGCCCTTTCATTCTACTCCGATCGGGACAAAAACTGCTCCGCGCTGGAGCATATACGCTTCAATTCAGACCCTTCTGCTACAATTCCCAATCCTAACTACAAACAAAGTACCTTTCACTGGAAATCACCATCCTATGTAAATTCACTCCTCATTTTAGTGGCTCACCCACGAGTCATTTTTTAGTTTTGCAAAGAATCGAACTTTTATTGTCTTTGTGACCACACTTACTGCAAAAAGGTCTGAGGCGCCTTATAATTTTCGCAGCATTTGATAGAAATCGCGTATTTTCGATCGCCTAATAATGCTCAAGCTTTTTGCAATTAGGGTTATCGAGCCGAATCTGCTAGAAATGCCTTAGGGTTTAATCCGAAACATCCCCGAAAAGCCCTGGCAAAATGGCTGGGGTTGGCATAACCGACTGCATTCGCAACTTCTAGAACCGTATACCTGCGACTAAGCAACAACTGACGAGCCCGATCCATACGGCACTGTCTTAGGTAACCGAAAACAGTTATACCAAACCGTTCTCGGAAACCGCGTTTTAACTTGAATTCGTTCAAGGCAAACTTCCGACTTAAGCCGGCAAGCGAATGATCCTCATCGAGATTTCGTTCCAAGTAGCTAGCGGCTGCTGCAAGGGCCTCTTCATCTCTGCTTCTGTAGCATGGTTCTGACTTTGAAGATCCGGAAATGAATTTTGAGTCACAAATCCGTGCCAAAAATTCTAGGGTCATAGATTCGACTAGAAGTCGATCGCTGGGTAAACCACCTGTATTGCTGACCAAACCTTCTGACAGCTTTCGCATACGGGCATCTTGAATTCCTTTTGTCAGAATCGCTTCTTCGCGCTGTGCACAGCTGTAACAAGCTTTTCTTGCGTGGAGGAGAGTATCTTCCTCGCTAACCAAACCTTGCCAGACCTCTTTCGAGCATTCAATTACGCCAATCTGAGATTCGCACTCAAACAATGTTGTTCCAGCCCATGCTCCAAGGGAAATAACAAACCACTCCCCTGAGCTAACAGAGGTTGCTCCCTCATCAGGCAGGCCCACCAATAAGCGGCCCTTAGCCACAAATACGATTTGCAAAAAAGATTGGAATGGCCACGAGAAGCGATTCGACGCTTCCGAGATCCGGTAGACGCCAAACGACAATCCCTGGCGCTGTGTGAAATGACGACGCCAAGCATTGATACCACCGAATCGAGCAACCGATTCAACAGGTTGTTGGAAGGGACATGGAACCATTTCTTAAAGATAATGAATCTCAGTAACGTCATAATTGAGACTCGTTTGCAAAAGCAGGTCAAACCTTTTTGAGGCCTATAGTGTATTTAAAAAAAGCGGCTACCTGCTTCGCAATGATTCGACGGCATTGTATCTTAAAGAATCTAAGTACTCTTAAGTTATTGTTGGTAAGATTCTTTTAATTTTTTAAGGGTCATATCAAAGTAGAAATAAAATAAGCACTGCCGTATAGCTGCCACTAAAACCCTTTTGGCAACACTCTAATCTTGGTGTTCTGAGACAGTTAATCTTGATGATTACAGGCAAGGGGGTCGGGGTCGCGGGGGACGGCAGCATCGCAATGTGTATGAGTCAACTGCCCCCGAAAAAAATGGTCGTCCTATTGGCAATTCTCTGTTTTGGTTAGACCATGAAAGCACTCCCCAAACTACTCGCCCTCAGTTGTATCATATTTGCTGGCTGTCAGACTGTACAGAAAGTAGCTGAGACTCAATCAGCCCAAATACACGAAGCGGATGGAGAACCGCTCGGTGGCAATTTCCTAATTAATTTTGTTAACCCAATGAACGGGGCGAGAATGAGTCCAGAACTACGGCTCAATGAAGAG
>Ga0066378_10000661_pt1 | contig 14021 bp, 15 predicted proteins | sample Knorr_S23_td_DCM_FD_70947 | JGI IMG/M metagenome (GOLD analysis project Ga0066378, IMG submission 70947) | Marine microbial communities from Southern Atlantic Ocean transect - Knorr_S23_td_DCM_ad_71m_LV_A | ecosystem: Environmental > Aquatic > Marine > Oceanic | place: Southern Atlantic ocean...
TCCATCAGGACTAAATTTAACAATCCTGTTGTTTCCATATCCGTCAGCTATATAGATATTATCCTTACTATCAAATGCAATATCAGCAGGCTTATTAAAGAGTGGCATAGACTTATAATCCATAAAACCATTTAAATCTTGTGGACTAACTAACCATGTACCCGGCCTATTTTTCTTACCAATTACCATATCTACCTCTCCATATTTATCTAATTTAGTAACCATATTAGTATTTAGATCGGTTGTCCAAATTTTATCATACTTATCAATTTTTAGTCCATGTGAATTTGGAAAAATTTGATCATTAAAAACTTTTAATAATTCACCATTTTTACTGACTTTAATCAATGGATTTTTACCTCTGTGATATATGTAAATATTATCCTCTGAATCTAGTCCAATAGCAGATACCTCCTCAATTAAAATTTCAGAATTATTAATTTTAAATTCAGAAACATCAAATTCTTGAGAAAATGAATAGTTAAATGTAATTAATAAAACTATTTTAATTAATCTCATCTTTACATAACGATTTTAAGTCATTATACTTTAAAGTAAGTTCTCTCAATTCTCCAAGGTAAGCGGAAATATTCTTTCTAGCCTCTATAAGATTACCAAAAAATATATCGCTTTTATAATATTCACTATTAAACTTATATCTTAATACTTCAACTTGATTTACCTCAGTAACATCAGTTTTCCAAGTATGTTCAAGAAAAAACTTTTCAGAAAGTTTATAATTGAATTCTAAAAAAAAATTATCGTATTCTTTGGTATGAACATCGTGTCTTCTTAAATCTTCATTATACAATTTAAATAGTTTTGTTTTCAAGGTCTCTGATTTGATCCTTTTAATCAAATCTGAACTGATTAATTGATTAAAAATACCCTCTTGTGGAAAAAAAGATTTTAATGCTCTTCCAACAGATGATATATGATACATAATTTTTTCCTCAGAAAGGTTACTATTGTACCTTAGATTTTCATAAAGTGCTTCGCTACTTTCCAAAGACATTTGTTGTAGCTTAACAAAGTTTTCAATCTGTTTTATGTCCTGATCTATAACTTTAATAAGTTGCTCAATTGAATTATTTTTTCTTTCATTCTCTATTTTATTTTGACGTGACTGTTCAAAATATAATGAAATCAATATCCCCAGAAAAATGACAATAAATTCAAATCCATATCTTATAATATATTTTTTCAAGTTAATAAGACTTTAAACTAGAATCAATTTCATCTCTCCATCTCATAATACCACCATCTAAATTATAAATATTATCAAATGAAAAGTTCTTTTCAAGAAGATTAACAATATTTGCACTTCTTGATCCAGATCTACAATATATAACTACCTTTTTATTCTTAGAAATTTTATGAATTTTATCTGGAATTTCATACATATTTATTTTATCACCTCCAATACAGCATATATCATACTCATATTGATCTCTAATATCAATTAACTGAATATTATCAGCAGTTTTATCCATTATTGATTTGAGTTCAATCGGAGATATCGTTTTCATAAATTAAGCTTTGATTTTCCCAGATATTCCACCTGAAACAATATATTTCATAACTTCAGAGGAGGAGTTTTTAAGAGGTTTAATATTTTTTTTATCAGTTAAGAACACATTACCACTAAAATTATACGAATGAGGCAAATAAACTGAAACTTTTCCAGGTAGTCCGATTTTTTCTAAATCATCACTAGTAACAAAACCAGGTTTAAATAAATTAGAATCAACTTTTACAATTACAGGTTTATTAAATTTTTTCTTATCCCCCATAAAGGAATTCATTAGATCTTTTATAGAAGAATAAATAAGATTTAATAAAGGAACTTTCTTTACAATATCCTCAAACCAAAATATTAATCCAGTATTATATTTTTTCGCAAATGATCCAACAATTGTAATAAGCGATAATACAATTATAAAGCTTAAACCAGGAATATTTTCAGCAATTGGAATTAAACTATCTAAAAAATTATAGAGATACCAAACAACATATATAGCTGCTGCCATGGGTACTATGAGAAGAAGACCTCTCAAAAAATTATTAAGCAAATTCCTCATAACCATATCAATATAAGAAATTTATAATGTCATTCCAATAAATGTTTTAAATGCGAGACCCATTAAACCAGTTAGAAGCATTGTAATACCTAACCCTTTAAGTCCATCAGGAACATGAGAATACTTTAATTTTTCTCTAATCGCGGCAAGTGCAACTATTGCTAAATAAAAACCTAGACCACTACCAAATCCAAAAGCAGTTGCTTCCTGTAAATTAAAATCTCTTTGAACCATAAAAAGAGATCCACCAAGGATTGCACAGTTTACAGCAATGAGAGGTAAAAATATTCCTAGAGAACCATATAGAGCAGGAGAAAATTTTTCAATTACCATTTCAACTAATTGAACAAAAGATGCAATCACAGCAATAAACATCAAAAGCTGCAAAAAAGATAGATCAACTGTTGCAAATTGTGGACCTATCCATGAAAGTGCACCTTCATTTAATATTTTTTGCTGTATAAGCCAATTTAATGGCGCTGTACAAGTTAAAACAAAAATTACAGCAAGACCCAGACCATTTGCAGTACTAACCTTTTTTGAAACAGCTAAAAAAGAACACATGCCAAGAAAATATGCAAAGACCATATTGTCCATAAAAGCACTTTTAATAATTAAATTTATTAAGTCCATATAATTAATTTTCTACATATCCATTCCTAGATCTTTGTACCCATATGATTAGACCTAAAATAATAAATGCACCAATAGAGTCAACAAATAATCCATTTGTTGGAAAAGTTTCCCAGCCAATCATTTCAAACACTTTGTACCCTAAAACAGAACCAGATCCAAGAAGCTCCCTAAAAAAAGCAACAGCTAAAATAATCCAAGCATAGCCAACACTGCTTCCCATTGCATCTAAAATACTATCATAAGGCTTATTACCCATAGCATAGGCTTCGAGTCTACCTAAAATGATACAGTTTGTTATTATTAATCCGACAAAAGCACCCAAAACCTTGAACATTTCATAATTAAAGGCTTTCAAAAATTCGGAAACTAGGGTTACTAAACTCGCTATTATTGCAAGTTGAACAATAATTCTTACTCTTACAGGAATATAATCTCTTACTAGTGAGGTTAATAAACTTGAAAATATCATAACAAATACGACACTCAAGGACATTACAATTGTTGGTTCTAATTTTATAGTGACAGCTAAAGCAGAGCAGATACCTAGTACCTGAATGGTAACAGGATTATTATCATCTAATGGATCAATTAAAATGTTTTTTCTTCTTTTGGATAGAAGAGCCTCAGATTTTTTAACTTTTAAAACTTCCTTTTCTTTTACTTCACTCATTATATGATATTAAAGTTTCATCTAAATTTTTATTTTTTAGAATAAATGGTAAGTAACAATCTAAATAATTTTTCATCATGTCATTTAAACCATTTGCAGTTATTGTTGCTCCAGACATACCATCTACTTCATGAATACTTAGTGACGGATTATTTTCTTTTTTTAGCATTTTAATGGATATAAGATCACCATTAGTGTTAAATATTTCCTTGCCTTTATATCTATCTTGAATTTCATCAGATGAAATTCTAGCTCCTAAACCAGGGGTTTCAGCTTTATGATCAAAAGCAACACCTACAATTTTATTTAGATCTTTGTCTAGAGCAACAAATCCAGAAATCCAATCCCATAATCCATTTCCAAACATAGGAAAAATATAATAATCTACTGAAGTTCCATCTTCGCTAAACATAAAAACAGGATATTTTCTGTAATCTTTATTGATCTTATAATTTTTTTGAATATTAACTTCTTCAGCAATAATTGACTCTCCTCCGACAGGTGAAATTTCATTTCCTGAAATATCTAAAACTACTGAAGTCATCTTTTTTGAATATAAACTAAGAATTTCATCAGGATTTAGTGATGATATATCCATTACAGCACCCAAAATCTTTTTCTTAGTATCAATCTCAACTTGTACCTTTTGAATTGGACCCAACTGCATTCTTGTGAATGAAAGTAATGTACCAAAAAATATGGTCATTATTAGAGTAAATATTATTATGTATGTATTAGACTGTTGCACGTTTCAATCTTCTTTTCTTATTTGCATCTACAATGTAAAAATCAATTAATGGAGCAAAAACATTCATAAATAAAACAGCTAACATTATCCCTTCTGGATAAGCAGGGTTAAAAATACGAATTAAAACTGTTAATAATCCAATCATAAACCCATAAATCCATTTACCTGTCTCTGTTTGAGCTGCAGAAACTGGATCAGTAGCCATAAATACAGCACCAAAAGCTAAACCACCCATAACAAAGTGATAGTGTGGAGGTAAATTCATAAACTCATTTAAACCAATTAAGTTAAATATCCACCCCATAAAATATGCTCCTAAAAAGACACTCAATATTATTTTCCAACTACCAACACCGGTAAAAATAAGAATAAGGGCACCAATGATACACATTATTGTTGATGTTTCACCAATTGATCCGGGTATAGATCCAATTAACATATTTTCAAATGAATAAAAGTTATTATCACCTATTTGGGCTGAATATTCATCCATTAAATTTACTACGGATGCAGACTTTTCCTTACCTACAGTTCCAGCACCGATTGCAAGAGGAGTAGCTCCTGAGTAGCCGCTTACTAGTTCCTTGTCTTCTCCATAATATGTCCAAACATCACCACTAATATCACTTGGAAAGCCAAAATATAAGAATACTCTTGCTGTTAGAGCAACATTTAATATATTCATTCCCGTACCTCCAAAGACTTCTTTAGCAATTACAATAGCAAAAACTGTAGCAATAAATACTTGCCAGAGCGGAATATTAGGGGGCATTATGAGTGGTATTAGCATACCAGTTACTAAAAAGCCTTCATTTATAGGATGTCTTCTAATAGTTGAAAAAATAACCTCAACTAATCCTCCAGCAACATAGGATACTAAAACAATTGGTAGAACTTGTTTTGAACCAATAAATATTTTTTCAAAAAATGAAGCTTCAAGTCCATATGCAAGGAAATGTTGATGACCAACATTCCAGATTCCAAAAAGTAAACATGGAATCATTGCAATCACCACAGTCATCATCAATCTTTTTAAATCAATAGCATCCCTAATTTGAGTACCCTTCTTTGGAGTAACTTCATTAGGCACAAACATAAAAGTTTCACCTGCTTCAAATAGATAATGGAATTTTTCAAGTTTTCCACCTTTCTGAAACATTGGTTTTTGTTTATCTAAAATATCTCTTAAAAATTTCATTAGCCTTCTGATAATAAATTTAAACCATTTCTTAATAACTTTTGTAACTCATTTTTTGAAACATCAATAAATTCACAAAGAGCAATATCTTCTTCCAATAACTCATATATACCAAGCTCTTCCATTTCATCATAGTCTTGTGCTAATATTGACTTGAAAAGATATGTTGGTAAAATATCCATGGGTAAAACTTTTTCAAAAATACCAGTCTGAACAAATGCTCTTAATTCACCATTAGTATTTGTATCTAATTTATATTTTTTATTAGGATTCAGGAAGGATAGAAGACCAAATGACCTCTGAAAACTTAATCTATCTAAAACAGGCATAATCCAACCTAAAAATCTGTGTTGATTGCCTTCAGGTATCACAGTAATCATATTATCGTAGAAACCCAAGTAACCATCACTTCCTATAGATTTTCCAGTTAAAACATTCCCGGATATGACCCTATTTATACCATTGGTATTAGAATCGATCAAATCTGAAACCAAAAATCCAGAAATACATTTATAATATTTTGGCTTGTTAACTTCTGATCCAACGAGAGATATTATTTTCGATGCATCGTATTTACCTTCAATAAGAAATTTGCCAATTTGTAAAAGTCCAAATGGTGTAGTTGTCCAAACAATATCACCTTTATTTATAGGATCTATATGATGAATCTGTATTCCAACATTACCCGACGGATGAGGACCACTAAATAAATTATTTTCAAAACCATCAATATTAAAATTCTTTATAGATTCAGAATTATGATTTAAGTGTACTTTCCCATCAGTAAGTTTCTTTATAATATTTAAGCCTACTTTTATAAAATTTATATCTTCCTTATACATAAATGAATATGATGGAGCCAATGGGGATGTATCAAAAAATGATATATGTATTGCTTTAGGTTTTAGGGATGGGTCAGCAACTAGACCAAAAGGTCTTTGGATAATATTTGGCCAGACACCTGATTCTGTTAATATTTTTATCAAATCTTCTCGCTTAATTTTATTTATTTGATCAGGTGTAAAAGATTTATTTGACTTATACTTTATAATTTTATCTGGTAGAATTCTTATTTCTTCTAATTTTCTTTTTTCGCCTCTTATAATATCAGTTATTTCACCACTTACTGGTGAACAATATTTAATATCCTGATATAATTTATCATAGAGAATTGGTTCACCTGCCATAACTTCATCACCAATATTTACAAGTAATTTTGGTCTAGTTATTCCAATGAAATCTGTTGGCTTTATAGCAAAAGAGTTTTGCTTTATATTTTCGGCGATTTCATTTGTAGCATTACCCTCTAATTTTATATCAAAACCCTTATTTAGATTGACTGTTAATGGCATTAGCTAATGAAAAAGTAAGTTATTCTGGCGACAAAAATAAACTTAAAAAATCTTTTATATATATATTTTTCAAGAAAAAAATTAAGAAAATTTTTCCTCAATGATTTTAATAATTTTATTGACCTGATCATCAATTTTAAGATAGCTAGTATCTATAATAATGGCTTGATCAGACACTGTTAGAGGACTATCTTTTCTACTAGAATCTTCCTTATCTCTATCATCTAAATTTTTTCTTATTTCACTTAGTGAAATTTTATTATTACTAACCCTCATTTCCTCATATCTTCTTCTTGCTCTGACTTCTATATCAGCAGTCATAAAAAATTTAATATCAGCATTTGGAAATACAACCGTTGTAATATCTCTACCTTCGACGACAATTTTTTTGTTTTTGCCAATTAACTTTTGGTTTTTTACTAATAACTTTCTTACAACTGAGATAGAACTATAGCTGCTCACAAGTGAAGATATTTTATCTGACCGTATCTCTCTTTCTACATTTTTACCGTTAAGGTAAGTAAACTGTGAGTTATCTTTTGATTTGAATTCAATATGAATATTATTTAATTGATCTAAATTATTTAAAACCTGATTTGGCAATATTTTATTATTTAAAAAGAATAATGAAACAGCACGGTACATAGCCCCAGAATCTAAGTATCTATAATTAAAGTAATTAGCAACTAATCTAGATGTGGTACTCTTTCCACATGCTGAATTACCATCAATAGCAATAATTATATCTTTAATCATATTTCTGAGAATTTATTTTTAGACCTCTTTTACTATATTCAATCCAAGTCCCAGCCTTATTATTTAGATTATATTGACCTTCAATTGAAACTCTACCATTTGGATGATACTCAAAATATGCACCATTGAGATATCCATTTTTATAATTAGATCTGGCAAATATTTTTCCATTATCATAATAATCTAATTTTTCACCATTTCCTTTAACAAATGAGCCTTTTTCTAAAACTTCATTTAAATTATTATAAAATTTTGATATTGAAATTAGCTTTCCATTATTATAATTTTCCTCCTGCTTCAACTCACCATTTTTATGAAATCTACCCCAAAGACCATCTTTCAATCCATTATTATAGCTTCCGATTTCATCAAGTTCACCAGTATTGTAATAATAAATCCATTGGTCTGATTCAAATCCATTGGCATATGCTCCTTCAGATGAAATAAAACCAGTTCTATGAAAAAACTTCCAATTACCTGACTGATAATCATTATCAAAATTCCCTATTGAATAAATATTTCCATCCTCCCTATATGTTTCCCAAAGTCCTGACTTTAAACCATATAAAAATTTACCACTTACACTAATTTCTCCATTAGGAAGATATTCCATATAATATCCATCTCTTAAATTATTAGAGTAAGAATAAGACTTCGATACCTGACCGTTAAAATAAAACTCTTTGAATGAACCACTTTTAATACCGTTAGAATAATTCTCAATTCTTTGAATTGTATTTGAATCAGGATAATAATAAACCCACTCAGAATTTGGTAAATCATTTCTATATCTTTTTTCGAAAGATTTTCTACCGTAGAGACTATATTCAATCCATGTGCTATCTTTCAATCCATTTTTATAGTACCCTTTTAAAGCTATATTTTCATTATAATAATACTCTGAATATTCTCCATCAATTTTATTCTCTCTATATGATGCTTTAGAAACTAAATTTCCGTTATTATCAAATGTTACCAAATCTCCATGGAGTTCTCCTCTGATATTATAGTTAGATACCTCTTTTATATTGCCACTTTCAAAATAATAATTCCACTGTTTATATCTTAATCCATTAAGCATTTCACCTTCTGTCTCAATTATTCCAGAGATATAAAATGTCTTCCATAATTCAGTCTGTTTATTATTTTTAAATCTTCCTGCGGTTTTCAATTGACCATTTCTGAAATACTCAGCAAATATTCCATCAATTATACCTTCTTTGGTATAGTTATAATGTGCCTTTAGATTTCCATCATCAAAAAAAATATACCATTTATCTATAGGAGTTTTACCATCAAATTTTCCTTTAATCCTAGTGATATTGTTTTTATCATTAACAATATATGATCCATCTGAGGATTTTTCTCCTTTTTTGTAAAGGGATATTATTTCTTTATCAGAAATTGGAATAAATAATTTTTGAGAATATGATTTACAAGCATATAAAACAATAAGAAATTTTAATAAAAAGTATTTATTAACTACCATCTTATTAAAGCAGAGGCCCAAGTAAAACCACTACCAAATGCAGCTAGACAAAGTAAGTCACCAGGCTTTAATCTTCCATTATCCAATGCTTCCTTAAGTGCAATTGGAATTGATGCTGCAGTTGTATTTCCGTATTTCATGATATTATTAAACACCTGACTCTCAGATAATCCTAGTCTTTTTTGAATAAACTGACTAATTCTAAGATTTGCCTGATGTGGTATTAATAGTGAAATATCTGATGGCTTGAGTCCTGATTGATTTAGGGCTTCAAATATTACTTCTTCAAATCTTACAACTGCATTTTTAAAAACAAAATTACCATTCATATATGGTAAATAACTTGTGCCATCCTCTAATTTATCATTACGAATCTTATCAATCCAAAATGTTGTAGCTGGTTTAATAACTGCTAACTCCTCTGCATGTTTACCTTCTGAATGCAAATGAGTTGATAATATACCCGAGTCAGTATCTTGAGCAGAAAGAACTACAGCACCTGCTCCATCGCCAAATATGACCGATACCGCCCTACCTCTTGGTGTTTTATCTAAAGCACCTGAGTGAACTTCGCTACCTACAACTAATATATTTTTATACATTCCTGATTTAATGTATTGATCAGCTACTGATAATCCATAAATAAAACCAGAACATTGATTTCTAACATCAAGAGCTCCAACCTCTTTTATACCTAAATTTCTTTGTAAAAGAACACCAGAGCCAGGAAAATAATAGTCAGGACTTAGAGTTGCAAAAATTATAAAATCAATTTCATCTTTAGAAATATTCGCATCACTTATTGCTCTCTCCGATGCATAAGTGCCCATTGAAGAAGTAGTAAGTTTACTATCATTTACCCATCTTCTTTCTTTTATACCAGTTCTCTCTTGAATCCACTCATCTGATGTATTCATTTTTTTTTCAAGATCAGCGTTTTTTACAATATTATCTGGAACATAATAACCTACTCCGATAATTTTAGATTTTATCATATTCAAAACTATATTTTTTTTAACTAATCAAAAAGAGAATAATTACCATATTGATTAGAGCTCCTTTTAGGTTCAATTAAAGATTTTTCATTTAAGTTTTTTTCAAAATATGGTGATACTGTATGGTTTTTAAAATCAGTGAATTTAGTTGTAGATAGGAATGAATTAATTTTTTCAAATGTAGATTTTTTATCAAACCAAATATCCAAATATCTATGATCCATTACGATTGGAATATTTTTCGTAAACTTATTCCATTCAAATGATGACTTTGTGGTTAAAAAACTAAAATACTCAAATTTATTTCCAGAATAATCCTCATATACATCTTTAATTCCAATACAATACATATATTTTTCTTTGATAAATTTAAAATAGTAAGGAATCTTTTCTTTTAAATTTTTTTTTTTCCATAAAAAAAATCCGTCACAGGGTATAAGACATCTATTAAATTTAAATTGATTTAAAAGCATATTACTTTTTTTTAGTTTATTAATGTTAACGTTAATGAGTCTTTCTGCTGGAGCTTTGTTTTTAGATATTTCACTTGTTGATCCCCAATAGCATAAAGTCATTTTATTAGATTCAGAGAGAGTTATTATTGGCATCTGACTTGTAGGAAAAGCATTATATATTGGAATAACTTTTTCAGAATCATTATTAAAAACATTTAATAAGTGAGAGGTATTAATAAGTGTATATCTATTAATCACATTCAAAATTAATAATTTTCTTTAGTTAAATCCTTTAAACAAATTTTTGAGTTAAATTTGATGCAAAATTAATATATGGCAGAGATAATTAGGATGCCTAAGATGAGTGATACCATGGAAGAAGGTGTCATCGCAGGTTGGTTAAAGAAAGTTGGAGATGAAATAAAATCAGGAGATATCCTTGCTGAGGTAGAGACTGACAAAGCAACCATGGAGCTAGAATCATATGATGATGGGTTTCTTCTCTATATAGGTGTTGAAAAAGGAGCTTCTGTCCCAGTAGACGGAGTGATCGCAATTATTGGTGAAAAAGGAGAAGAAGTTGATACAATACTTTCTTCTTTAGATAATGAAGAAGAAGTGAAGGAAGAAGTAAAGGAAGAAGTAAAGGAAGAAGTGAATGAAGAAGTGAATGAAGAAGTGAGAGAATTAAAAAACTCTGATCAAATTTTAAAAGAAAATCCAGAAATTGAAGAAATTAAGAAGGAGAAAATAATTGAAGAAGTAACAGAAGTTTCTGATTCAGATCGAATTAAAGCATCTCCGTTAGCAAAAAAACTTGCCAAAGAAAAGGGTATTAATCTTGGATCGATTACTGGAACCGGAGATGGAGGAAGAATTACTAAAGCTGATATTGAAAATTATTCTGAAGCAAAAATTGAAAGTTTAAGTGATCAAAAAATTGAACTCCCACAAATACACTCAAAAGAGTCATATGAGGAAATACCTGTTACCCAAATGAGGAAAACTATTTCTAAAAGACTATCTGAAAGTAAATTTACAGCCCCTCATTTTTATCTTACTATGGAAATTAATATGGATAATTGTATAGAGGGAAGAAATAAAATAAATGAATCTTCCAATGTTAAAATATCTTTTAATGATATTATTTTGAAAGCAGCTTCTGTTGCATTAAGAAAACATCCAATGGTTAATTCAAGCTTTTTAGGTGATAAAATAAGGATTAATAAACATATTCATATTGGAGTTGCTGTTGCAGTTGAAGATGGATTATTAGTTCCCGTCATTAAATTTGCTGACAATAAAAGTTTATCACATATTTCTCTAGAGGTAAAGGATCTTGCTGGAAAAGCAAAAAATAAACAACTTCAGCCATCAGATTGGGAAGGAAATACATTTACTATATCCAATCTTGGTATGTTTGGAATAGAGGAATTTACTGCCATCATTAACCCAAATGATTCCTGTATTCTAGCTGTTGGAGGGGTTAAAAGTACACCAGTTATAAAAAATGGAGAGATAGTACCTGGTAATATCATGAAAGTAACTTTATCATGTGACCATAGAATTGTTGATGGAGTAACTGGATCAGCATTCCTTAAAACATTCAAAGAACTTATAGAAGATCCAATTAAAATTCTAGTATAAATATGAAAAATTTAAAATCAACAACTGTTTGTGCTGTCCTGAAAGATGGTAAGGTAGCAATCGGTGCAGATGGACAAGCAACTATGGGAAATACTGTTGCAAAAAGTAATGTAAAAAAGATAAGGATTCTTCACGAAGGTAAAATATTAGCTGGATTTGCTGGATCAACTGCTGATGCTTTTACATTGATTGAAAGGTTTGAAGAAAAACTCAATAAATTTGGTGGTAATATGAAAAGATCAGCAATTGAGTTAGCAAAAGATTGGAGAATGGATAGGTATCTTAGAAGATTAGAAGCCATGATGATAGTAGCAGATAATAATCAAATACTTATAGTATCAGGTACTGGTGACGTTTTAGAACCAGATAATAATATTGCAACTATTGGATCAGGTAGTATGTATGCACAGGCGGCAGCAATTGCATTAAAGGAAAATAATAAGAAATTATCGTCAGAGGAAATTGTGGAAAAAAGTCTCAAAATCGCAGCCGACATTTGTATTTATACAAACCACAATATAGTTATTGAAAAACTTTAATTATAGATTAATTTTTTAATATTTAAATGTATTTTATGAAAAAGCTATCAATTTTAGTTATTCTTTTATCATTAAGCTTTACTAATTATGCTCAAAAAAATATTGTCAAAATAAATCCATTCAGTTTAATATTTGGCGTCGGGAAAGTGACTTATGAAAATGTACTTAAGGAGGGTTCATCGATAGAATTATCATTGACATATTCTAGCCTAGACTTAGGAATATTAGGTAAATCAAAAGGTCTTGGTGGTCAAGCAAAGTATAAAATATACTTTGCAAATGAGGCACCTCATGGGTGGTATCTTGCTCCTGCAATAGGATACAGTTCAACAAAATACTCTAACGATTTTAATGATAAGTTTGGAATTAATATACTGAATGTTGCTGGTTTATTTGGTCATCAGTGGATATTTGGTAACAATAGTGGTTTCACAATTGATATAAATACCGGGATTCGTTACAATAATGCTACAATTGAAGGTGATGCTTTGTGGTCAGGTGATGGACTAGGCCTTGCTGGTAATATATCTTTTGGATGGGCTTTCTGAAATTATTAAAAAAAATGATTAGTTTTCAATACTTATCGTACCTACACCACCCGTTGCTTCCCAGAAATTATATAAATAAGTTCCATCGTCTCCTTTTCTAGAAAACCATTCTGCTGTATTATCAACGGTAGTCCACTCATCCTCAGATAATGATTTGTCAGTTAATACTACAATAAGTAGTTTAAATTCTTTCTGAGAATCTTCATAACTTGGATTTCTTTTTCCAAGTAAATCTTCAATTGAACTCGGAGAATAAGATGTTTTTGAAGCTGAAAAAGTATAACTTGAACTAACGGTCCCATTTATATGTTCATGAGATTTTGAAAAAGATGTAATATCTGTAAACATATCAAAATTTGATACCGAGGATATTGGTAACATTCCCATAAGATAAAGTTCAAATTCAGTATATGGAACTCCATTCCCACCATTTGCAAATGGACCAAAAGGATCCACTGTATAAGATCCACCACCATTTTCAATTAAAGAACTCTGATCGAAACCACCTAATTGACCTCTGTTACTTCCTCCTGTAAAACCCCAATGTCCCCAGTATGGGTAGGATGTCAACCCTGTACCAGAACCATCAACATTGTGAGTTTCAAGTGCAAAATTTGCCCAGTTGTGAGCGATTTCATGTAAGGATGGACCGTTTTTCAGAAAGTTCAATCCAGGTAAATGCATAACCGATTTCAATTTACCGGATGAACCATAATCTGCAGAATTATCATAAATATTTATTCCAATTCCTTCAATATCATTTGAAACACCAATTAATTTACCGTAGTAATTTATATTAGATGGTTTTTCATTTTCATTTAAAATGAGGAAAATAAAATCGTACTTATCAGGAAATTTTTTATAAATATCCTTGAATAAGGAATGTCTTTTTTCAGCATTAGAAAAG
>Ga0066378_10000664_pt1 | contig 14004 bp, 7 predicted proteins | sample Knorr_S23_td_DCM_FD_70947 | JGI IMG/M metagenome (GOLD analysis project Ga0066378, IMG submission 70947) | Marine microbial communities from Southern Atlantic Ocean transect - Knorr_S23_td_DCM_ad_71m_LV_A | ecosystem: Environmental > Aquatic > Marine > Oceanic | place: Southern Atlantic ocean...
GAAATAAGTGAATAATTATTAATTAAATCATCATTAATATTAAATCTAGTTTGATTAAAGTCATCATAAGATCCTGATATTAGCTGATTTTTTGAAATATAAATTGTGTTTATTGAAGGAGTAATTATATGCCTAAAAGTTTGAATTTTTCTAAAAATCAAGCTGGAATTAATTGTTCCATATATATTTGTTTGTAAATTTACACCTAGAGAACCTTGTCTTTTTTTTGCTTTAATTTTAGAGATACCATCTAAAGACCATTGTTCTGAAATAACAATGTTAGGATTTACATTGAAATACATAAAATTAAATGGGATTTTTATTGTTAACTTATTTTCCAATGAAGGGCTAGACTGATTACTGATTCCATTTTTTATCCAATCGAGCATCCAAATATTATTTGATGATAAACAGTCTTCTTGTGAAACAATTTGACTTAATTGATTATAATCTGAATCAAAACATTCACCTTGCCAGATATTATTATCTTGTAGACACTGCTCAGAATTTAAATCGGAAGTAATTAATCCATTTTGATCTTGGCATTGCCAAGTTGATTTTTTTGAGTAAGATATACTTTCATTAAAATGTGATAAATTGTAGGAAAGTTTAGTATTACCAAACCATTTATCAGTTTTACCAAAAAGTAGTGGATTATTATATTGAAAATTTACGCTTGGATAGTCTACTTTCTTATAATCTCTTAGTTGATTTTCATAATCAGGTTCTGGTAATATTAAATTTCTAAATGATGAAGCTCCTACCGATAAACTGGAATTATCCCATGATTTAGAATAGTAAATTTGAGAAATTTCTTTTTGGTCTAATCTAATTCTAGCATTATTTTCTACTACATCTGATAAATTTTCAAAATTATAATATTCATATTTTAATCGAATGAATTGATTGTTACCAAAATCTTGATTATGTGCAAATTTACTTGAATATTTTGTTGTTGATTTTTCTTTATCAAATAAATTTATAAAATCATTATTTGATGGATTAAGTTCATTTATAAAATTATTAATTTGAAAATGACCGTAATAATTATAATTATACCAATTATTACCATATGTTTTTTTATAATTTATTTTTGAATCGAGTTTAACTTTAGATCTGTCATAGAAATCTAAATATGTAATTATATCATAATAATCATTTGGTGCATAATAATATCCTAAGTCTTCTATCCATGTTCCATTATTTTTACTATGTCCAAATGAAGGCATAATAAATCCACTTTTTCTATTTTGATTTGAATTAGGTAAAACAGCAAATGGTAAAGTAATTAATGGGAAATCCTGAATATATAATCTCATCGGCCTTGCTATAATTTGATTATTTTTATTATCAACTTTCATGATATTACTTTCAAAATGATAATGAGGCTCTTCAATATCACATGATGTAAAAACTCCATTTTCTATATAAATATCTTCATTCTTATCTGTAATAAAACTATCACCTTGAAAGATACCCATATCGATTTTATTATATCCTTGTTCTATTGTACCAGTTTCATCATATAAATTAAACTTCATATAATGTCCAAATGTTGGAGATTCATTCCCTGTTTTAACTGAAGGTATAATTGATTTACTTATTTTACTTTCAACTATATTTGTTTTTAAATCTGCATTAATTTCACCTCCCTCTAATGTTGTTTCTCCATAAACAACCTTGGCTGATTCTACTAAATAAGTTAGCTCATTTTCCAAATCATAACTTATCTCTTCAGCTTTATATGAAATATTATATAATAAATTTTCATTTTTTTTATCAGGTTGAAAGCTTCCTATGGCTCCTCCTTTTACAAACATATTAGTTAATTCATCATCTTTGATTTCAATTAAAATTGTATCACCAGAAACATTATTATATCCTTTCAATAAACTATCTGATATTGCATTAAAATTGGCTTGTGCCATACCCATTAATTTGATTGAATCTATACTTTCATTTTCATCAAAGTAAATCAATAGCATATTTGATGTCATATTGTCTTCTAATAATTGAGGTAAATTATTGTCTTTAAATAAAAAGAATTTTTTATTAATTAAATTAACTTCATCAAACATATTAATTTCGGAAACCTTATTATTTTTGTAATTAATTTTTAAAGACTGTCCATAAATTTCGTTATTCTCATTTTTTAAATAAACATTTTCAAAGGCTTCAATTTGTTCTGAATCTGTAAAGTATAATAATTTTTCTGATTTAATAATTGTACTTTTTCGGTTAAAAATAACATTTCCCTGAGCTTCATATCTTTTATTATTATTTTGAAAAATAATCAATTCATTACAAGATAATGTATCTAATTGATTAAACATTTTCACATTTCCACTTAAAATAACTTTATTTGAATCCTGTAAATATTTTGCTAAATCTGTAAATAAGATTTTATCTTTATCAATTATCTTAACATTATCTTTAAAAACTTTTATTTTTAAATTGTTTTCAATATAACTTTCAGCAAAATCAGCAGAAAATTTTAATTTTTCATTTGGAAATAAAAAAGAGGTTTGAAAAATTAGATGTAATATTAAATAAATTTTGAATTTCATTTTTAAAAATTATATCAATTAAGTTTTACAACTTATATTGAATATATGTTCCATATCATATATATTTAAAATGTAATAATTTGATGTTACATTTTGTTATGAATATTAAATAGTTATCTTGTTATATAAAATATAAATTAAATTGTCAAAATTTAATGGGAGCAGTATGAGGTTTAAACAATTTTTATTTTTTTTATTTTTATCTCAATTTTTATTTTCTAATAATAAAATCAATTTAAATAATGTACAATTATTTAGAATTAATAATATTAGTCCAAATTCTATAGAAGTTGAGTTTTCGATTAATGAACTGATATTAAGTGAAATACAAATTAATCAACAAAGTTTTACTAATATTTCATTATTAAATAGTTATCCGTCAAAACAATTAGGCCTGCCAAATTTACCAATGGTAAATAACTTAATCGAAATACCACAAGATGATAATTTTAGAATAGAAATTATTAATGATGAAATTGAAATTATCGATGGAAATAAAAATAATATTAATTTTTTAATTGATCCGGTCCAAGGTTCTCGAGCCAAAAGTAAATATCAAAATAAGTTCGAATTTAATGAAAAGGAATATGCAAGTAATAAATTCATAAAAAATCCACTAATTGAAATTAAAAATAAAGGAAAGCTTAGAGAAGTAAATATAGCTAATCTTATGATTAGTCCCCTAGAATATAACCCCATAACCAATGAGGTAATTGTACATAAAAATATTAAATTTAAAATATATTTTGACAATCTAGAGTTTGAACAATATAACCAAAATAAATCCAAAGCGTTTTCTTATTTTTTCGAACCAATTTTTAGAAATTCGTTAAAAAATTATAGTACTGTAAATGAAGCAACACGTGAAAATGATTTTATTGAAGATAAAGTTGGCTATATTATCATAGCTGATAGAATTTTTGAAAACAGTCTAGAAACATTCATTAATTGGAAAACTAAAAAAGGATTTCATGTTACAGTTGGATATACTGATGAGATAGGATCATCCTCAAATCAAATAAAAAACTATCTTCAAAATAAATATGAGAATCCACTTAATGGAGAACCTATTCCGTCATTTGTTTTATTAGTTGGAGACACGCAACAAATTCCTGCTTCTTACTCAAGTGGTGGTCATGTTTCAGATTTAGATTATTGTGATTATACAAATGATAATTTACCAGATGTTTTATGTGGTAGATTTTCTGCACAAAATCCTAATCATGCTATTGCACAGGTTGAGAAAACATTAGAGTACGAACAGTTCAATATGCCTAATCCGAGTTTTTTAGGCGAAGTTTTAATGATTTCTGGAGTAGATGCTAACTTTGCTCCTACTTATGGAAATGGACAAATTAATTATGGAAATCAATATTATTTCAATTCTAACAATGGTATTAACTCAAATACATTTTTATATCCTGCATCAGGTAATTCACAAAATCAAATTTTAAACATAGCTAATCAGGGCGTAGGGTTTATTAACTATACTGCACATGGTTGGGAATCAGGTTGGGCAGATCCTGAATTTGATCTTAATGATGCAAGTAATATGACGAATTTCAATCAATATCCAACAATGATAGGAAACTGTTGTTTAACTAATGCATTTGATACGGGATCTTGTTTTGGAGAAACTCTTCTAAGAAAAGCTAATGCTGGAGCTATTGGTTACATTGGAGGTTCAGATGTTACATACTGGGATGAAGATTATTGGTGGGGAGTAGGTTCTGGCAATGTAAGCGTAAATCCATCATATAATACTTCGGGTATTGGTGCATATGATGCCATGTTTCATTTGCAAAATGAAGATACATGGGCAGTGGTTAATAGTGCAATAATGATGGTGGGCAATCTTGCTGTTGCTCAAGCAAATGGTATGGATGATTATTACTGGGAGATTTATCATTTAATGGGTGACCCTTCCCTTTCAACTTACCAAGGTATTCCTGAAGAAATTAATGCAAACTATGATTTATTCTTACCTATTGGTTCTGAAGCGATTGAAATTCAAGCTGATCCATTTAGCTATGTTGGATTATCTCAAAGCAATGAACTGATAAGTTCTGGTACAGTTGACGAGTCTGGATTCGTTGTGCTAATTTTTGATCCAATTAATGATGTTACAAATTTAGATATTACAATTACAGGTCAAAATAAAATACCACATTTTAACGAAATTTTTGTAGCTTCTCCAGACGGCGCTTTCACCTCAATTTCCTCACAAAGTATTGATATGGGAGAAGATTTGATGATATCTCAAAATGAGATAATCAATGTATTACTAAACTTAGAAAATATAGGTAATGCTAACGATAACAATATACAGGTCAATCTAATAAATACTGATAATAACCAATATATTAATATGATTACTGAAAATATTAATATTGATAACTTAAGTGCTGGAGAAAATATAGATGTAATATTGTCTTTTTTAATTGATCAAAATGCACCCTTTGGTCATAACTTTACATTGGATGTTGAAGTAATCTCAACAAACAACTCATGGGATAATACATATTATTTTAATATAGAGTATTTAATTGAAGACTTTAACCATAATTCATTTAACGAATTCCCATGGGTTTTAAATAGTGAGCAAAATTGGGAAATTATAAACGGTAATCAATTGATAAATGAGTCATCACACATAAAATCTGGACAAATTGATCATAACATGATATCCGAAATTTCAATAGAAATGAATATTGAAGAAGATGGAAACATTCAATTTGATAAAAAAGTTTCTTGTGAAGATGTAGGAAGTCAGACTGGAAATTTTTACGATTATTTAGCATTTTATATTGATAATATTGAACAGGAAAAATGGGCAGGTGAAATAAATTGGTCAACAAATGTTTTCCCAGTATCTGCTGGTCTTCATACATTTACTTGGAAATATATCAAAGACCAAGCGGTAACAGTAGGAGAAGATGCAGCTTACATAGATAATATTATTTTTCCTCCTTCTTTTTATTCATCAATTTTATATGGTGATGTCAATAATGATGGTAATATAAATATTCAAGATGTGATACTCAGTGTGAATATTATTTTAGGTTCGAATACTTACAATGAATCAGCTGATATAAATGCTGATGGATTTATTGATGTTTTAGATATTATTAACATAGTCAATTTAATTTTAAACTAATCGGAGAATTTTAATGTATATAATTTTATTTTCTTTAATATTTTTAATCAATATTATTATTTCTCAAGATAGTATTGGAGGTATGCCATTTACAAAACAAAATGAAATTAAACTAAATGATAATTTAGTTAGTATGCCAAGACTTGATATAGAAAAACTACTTATAGAAGATGAAAATAGACCACCAGCAACTCCATTTAGGTATGGCTATAAATTTAATGTTAAATTAAATTTACAAAATTCTGGTGATTGGCAATCACTAGAAAATGGAGATAGAATATGGACATTATCAATTAAAAGTGAAAATGCCAAGGCAATTTCTATAGAATATGATAATTTCAAGTTACCAGATAACTCAAGTTTTTTTGTGTATAATGAAAATAAAATATTAGGAGCTTATACACAAAAAAATAATCAGCCCGATATGCTTTTTTCTACTCCATTAATACAAGGCGATTATGTCAATTTAGAATATTATGAACCATTTGAAGCTTATGATCAAGGTATAATTAGTATAGATTATATAATACATGATTATAGAGATATTTTAAATTTTTCAAATAGCTCTAATTCAAGAAGCTGTGGTGATAATGTAGTATGTAATAGTGCTGAAGAATTTACAGATCAAATTAATTCTACATCATTCTTAGATATGGGTGGTTATATATGTAGTGGAGCAATGATTAATAATACAAGTTTTGATTTAACACCTTACTATTGGACTGCATGGCATTGTGTTGAAGGAGATAATCCTAGCACATTCAGATTTTATTTTAATTATAAAACATCCTCATGTAATGGAAGCTGGGCAAATCAAGGTTCATATGAATATGGAAGTTCTATTTTATCTGATTCAAATGGTATGGACAATGATTATGCCCTATTGATAATAAATGATTCTTCAATCTCAGATGGTATATTTTATAGTGGTTGGAGTAAATCAAATGAAAATCCAGTTATTTCATGTGGTGTTCACCATCCAAATGGTGATCCTAAAAAAATAAACTTCGATAATGATATAGCATATAGTTCTGGATCAATTAACTGGCAGGGACAAGGGTCGTCACCTGCAGGTTCACACTGGAGGGTTTTATGGGATGATGGAGGAACATATGGTGGTTCTTCAGGTTCTCCTGTATTTAATGAAGATGGATTATTAGTAGGGCAATTATCTGGAGGTTCAGGTAATTGTTATTCAGGTGATACAGAAGACTACTATGGAAAATTCTCTCTTTCTTTTAGTAATGTTAGTCAATGGTTAGATCCAATTAATAGTGGTGCTATACAAATCGTCGGGACTTATGATGGTACTAATCAAACTGACAACGATAATGATGGAGTCGCTGAATCCAATGATTGGGACGATAATGACCAATATGTCTGCTCTGATATTGATGATGACAGTTGTGATGATTGTAATTCAGGAAGTTTTGATATTTCTAATGATGGATTAGACTTTGATGGAGATGGTCTATGTGACGCGGGAGATATAGACGACGATAATGATGGTGTTTCAGACCAGATTGATTCACATCCTTTAGATAATTTTTTATGTTCAGATATAGATGAAGACAATTGCGATGATTGTTCCTCAGGTTATTATAGTCCTGAAGATGATGGATGTTTTTTTATGATGGGAGATTTAAATTTAGATAATGCAATTAATATACTTGATGTTGTGGCTATGGTAAATATGATTATGGGTATTTTAGAACCATCCGAAACCCAATTAAATTTGGCTGATTTAAATAATGATAATAATACCAACATAAATGATATTGTCTTACTTATCAATATAATTATGGGATAAATAGCAAAGGGGAAGTATTCACTTCCCCTTTTATATGCTAGATAATCAATAGATTATCTTAACCTTGTATTATAATTTCAAAAAATCTATACTTAAAATTTGTGATAAAAGTCACATTAAAGATATAGGTCATCTATTCCTTGATTAGCTAAAAAATCAGCTCTATCATTATCAGGATTTCCACTATGACCTTTGACCCACTTCCAAAGAATGTCATGTTTGGATGATAAGGCATCTAGCTTCATCCATAATTCTTTGTTTTTTACAGGTTTTTTTGAAGCAGTTTTCCAACCTTTTAATTTCCAATTATGAATCCAGGTTGTTATTCCATTTTTTACATAGGCAGAATCTGTTGTTACAACTACTTTAGATTTAAATTTTAATTGATTGAGAGATTCAATTACAGCTGTTAATTCCATAATATTATTTGTTGTCAATAAAGATCCACCTTTAATTTCTTTTATATGGTTTTCATACTTTAATAGTGCACCCCATCCACCTGGACCGGGATTCCCTCTACACGCACCATCTGTATATATATATATATATTTTTCCATACTAAAAGTCTATACCTATAGAAAGATACCACTTTCTTGAAGAAATAATACCTCTATGTGGATTATATTGCCAAGCATAATCAAGTTTCCATGGCATTCCTAAAAAATTAAATCTTGGTCCAAAACCAAATGACATTATCCAACCTTCATTATTATCTAATTGCCAATTATTCTTACTTGAAAAATTAGGAATTTTATCATTCCAAGCTACACCTGCATCTATAAATATAACACCAAATATCTGTCCTAAATATTTTATTGTTGGAAAATAATATATCAAAAAAGGTAACCTTAATTCAAAATTTGCTATTAATGATTTAGTACCAAATTTTTGGGCAACATTATACCCTCTAACTGGAAATTGAAAATTATTTAAAGAGGCATATCTGTAGTCTAATTCACCATCACCTGTAAGAGTTTGTCCATAATCTTCATTAAGTAAATTATCATCCCCGTGTGAAATAGTGTTATATCCTGCACCTCCTATTCCAAAATTTCTTGCATCTTTTCCCCAACTAGAACCAAAAAATATCCTTGAGGCAAAACGAATATAACCATCATTTGTTAAATTCAAATAAGTCCTTGAATCAATCTCAACTTTGTCAAATATATAATCGTTTGAACTAATTGAAGGTGCAACTTCATAGTCTATAAATGTTCGATTTCCTCCCCAAAACTGAGTATTATCCCAAACATATTTTAAAGAATATGTAGAAAAATTAAATGATTCTATATATTCAGTACTTATGTCTCCATACCAATTTGTTATTTCTTCATTTTTTTCTAAATAATTATGCTCTAAAGCAGTCTCAATCCTACTAAATTTTGTGAATGGTCTCGAAAATTTTATTTTTAATCCTATATCTTTAAAAAAATCATATTGACTTTGATAATTAAATGGATTCCAGCTATATGAAGATACAATTGAATTATGGTAAAATATTAGGCCCCAATCAATTTTATTTTCTAAATTCAAATAATTAAGCATAATATCTGAATGCTTAAAATCAATAACTAAAGATGTTTGCAGCTCAATTTTATGATTTCCAAGTATGTCACTGAATAAAAAATAACCTACTCCTTGTCCCTCATTTTGTATAAGATCATATTGATATTGAGCACCATAATAATCTAAAGTAAACTTTCTTTTATATTTATAAGGAATTCGTATACCTAGACTATCAGTCGCAGCTAATTTAGTATCATTTTTAGAACTAATATTTTTTTTGAATTCATAATTTTTCAAATTTTTATATTCTTTAATCTTATTATTGGAATCTCTTAAAAGAGAATATTCTTTAAAACTTTTCCAATTTGAGTCTTTAATTTTAGTCGACTTATCCATTAACTCTAAAACATTTGATATTTGAAAAATATCATATCCCATTTTATTAAATCCTGTAAAAATCATTTCAGTATCAGAGAACCAATCTATCTCAGTAATACCTGTCAAAACATTGGTTATATTAGACTTAGATGAAAAACGATCATCTGTTATATATATATTATTAATCCCTGATTCATCAGATATGAATGCAATATATTCTCCAGAAGGTGAATAATGAGGATAAATCTCATTGTAATCAGTGTTTGTTAAACGACTAATATCATTTTCAGAATCTATGTTGTAAATATCATAAGAATCAAAATTAAAATTGATTGTTGATAAATAATCATAGTTTACACTTGAAACATTATTTTGTCGATCAGACACTAATAATAATTCTAAACCATCAGGACTCCAGCTAACTTGAACATCACTAAAAACATCGTTAGTAATTTGTTCTAGGCTATCATTATCTAAATCATATATAAATACATCGCTTGCAAATTGTTTATATCCAATAAAAGCAATTTGATTTTTAATGGGATTCCACTTTGGTCTATATATACCTTCAATATTAAATTTTTTCTTTATTCTATCTTTTGGATTATTAGGATCAAGTATTATTAATGCATCTGAACTTCCAGATTTAACTGCAAAAGCTATTTTTTTACTATCGGGGGACCAAGTTATACCTGGTTTTAAAATGTGCAATTCTTCAATTTCAGATGTTACTTGCGCAGAAACAATTTTATTTAAAAATTCGCCTGTTAACAAAGACACAGTATATATTGACATACCTCCATCTTTATTTGAATACAGTGCTATTTTAGTTCCATCTGGTGAAACTGAAGGGCCGATATTATAATTATTTTGTAATTTAATATGGTCAGTTATTTGTCTTGAAATATCTTTAATATTATCTCGATTTACAATATCAGGCCAATATTGTTTTTTTAAAAATTCATGCCATTGATTTGACAATTCCATTAAATCAATTCCAAGTGTTACCTCAATTGCTTTATTTGTATCATTTTTATATTTAATATTTGAAAAAAGTTCAGCAATAATTTCTTTACCCCATTTTTGTGTTATAAAATTCCATACCGATTGTCCACCCCTGTATGCTAAGTAACCATTTAAATAAGGAATTTGTGGCATTGTTTCACTATTCAAAGCAATATCTCGCATCCACATATCAGAATTAGTATCCCACTCGTTCGTTAAATACTCTGCTAGTCCTTCATTCATCCAAAGAGGAATCATTACAGAATTATTTCTAATCGCATTCATAATATTCCCACCGTAAATTCCATCATTTATAAAAACATGAACAAGTTCATGATATATAACGTGTTTTAATTCTTTTAAAGAACCATTATATGGAATTACCATTCTATTCTTAAATAACTCTGTAACTCCACCCACACCCTCACCCATGTGTACGGAAACAATATTGGTTTGCTGAAAATCATTGTGGGAATTATAAACAAAAATATCTGAATTTTTACTTAATTCCCAACCAATTAAATTGGAAATTTTATTATATGCTTCTTCAGCATAGAATGCTACAAATTCAGCCTGATCTTTTCCTTTGTCATAAAAGTAAACATTAAAGTGTTCTGTTTTAATATAATACCATTCAAAATTATCATATTGAACTTTATTTTTGCCAAATTGTGGGAATAAAAAATTGGTAATACTAAATAATAATAAAATTTTAATTAAACGATTCATTTTATATTTGAAAAAATTATACAATTTATTTTTTAAATTAGTTTAATAATTAACTATAATTATAGTAATAATTTAAACAAATGAAAGCACCTTTTTATATTATATCTGATAATCACTTTATGATGAGGGATGATAATAATGAAAAAAAAAGAAGAAAAAGATTATTTTCTGTTTTAGATAAAATAAAAAAAGAAGGTAAAGGAACTCTATTGATTGGTGGTGATTTTTTTGATTTTTGGTTTGAAACTAACGCAGTTATACCTAATGGCTATAAAGATTTAATTGATAACTTAAGTAATCTCCAAAAGTATAATATTGATATTCATTATATTGCAGGTAATCATGATTATTGGGATTTTGGATATCTTAAAGAAAAAGCTAACATTATTTTCTATAAAAATGACTTGGAATTTGATTTAAATGATAAAAAAATTTTAATCACTCATGGAGATGGGTTATTAAAAAGTGATTATGGTTATAGATTCATGAAAAAAATAATTCGAAGTACTTTATTTATAAAATTATTTAAAATGATTCCTCCTCAATTAAGCTTTAAAATGGCTAATAAATTATCAAAATCAAGTTCTGACTATAATCATAATGATAAATATATAGATACTATAATGAGAGATATAGTAAATTATGCTAAGTATAAGTGGTCGACAGGAATTGATATAGTTCTTGTTGGTCATTATCATCAACAAAAAATAGTTCATCATGAAAAAAAACATTTAATTTTTCTAGGTGATTGGCTAGACAAATTTACAATAACAAAGATAAGTTCTAATGAAATTTGGCAAGGAAATTGGAAAGAATTTTTAGAATTAACTTGAAAAAAGGAATAGAATTGAATAATATTACCAGTCCTGCAACAAAAAAAAATGAATAAAAAATTGACATTATTAATACTTTTTGTTATTTCAAGTTTACTATTTTCTCAAGATATTGAGATAATAGATGCTGAAAAAATAAAAAATATGAAACCTAGAGCTAAAAAAAGGCTACTAGGTAAAAACTTAGTTATAAAACAAGATCCCTATAATGTTGATGAAATTAACCAACTAAAAATTTTATATGAGTTTGGAAATCAATCTGCTTTAAATGTTATGCTAAATATTTTTTCAGATAAAAATCAAACATATGAAATTAGACTTTTATGTTTAGATTTATTATCTAGTATTGATAGTCCACTAGTTAAAGATGCCTTAAAAAATACTGTTGAAAATGTTGAATTTTTAGAAATTGAATATTTAGTTAAGTGTATAGAAATCTTAAATAGTTTTGAAGATTTAGAATCAACCAATTCTCTAGTAAATGGACTTAAAAACTCTGAAAATAAAATTATGGATTTAAGAGAAACAATTGTTAATGCAATTGGTGAAAATGGTAGTGATGATGAAATTTTAACATTGATAGATTTATATGAAATTAGTTTAACTAATCACAACCGTATGAATGAATTATTAACTCTAACACTTGGTAGTATGAATGATGATAGATCAATACCCCTGCTTATGAAAATTGCTAGTGATAAGAATATTAATATAAGAATTAGAAATACTGCAGTTGAAGTATTATCGAGAAAAAATGCACCTGAGTTAGTTGATTTTTTTATTGAAATGTTAGGAGACCCTGAAACCAATGAAGAAATGTTAAACTTTGTTAATAGCGCAATGGGTAATATACAAAATGAAAGAATGACTATGGCATTATTAGAATCATTTCAGACAGGGAAAAATAGATATTATGCAAATTTACATTCTATTATGTCTGCAATGGATAATTATAATAATCCTCAAATTAAGCCAGCATTCATTGAAGTAGCTACAACAGATGGGTTTCCAAGGTTACTAAGAATTAAAGCTATCAATAGTTTAGCAAATTTTAATGATAGTCAAGTTTTAGAATATATAATTCCAATTTTAGAAAATCCTGAAAACTATGAATTTTATTTTGAAATTTTAAATTTAGCAAAAAAGTTAGATGCTGAAGAAAAGTATATGAATGAGATAAGAAATGCAGCATTCAAAGCGATGTTAAATACGAATATTACTCGAGGAGATAAAATTGAATAATTTCATAAAATATTTAATGCTATCTTTTAGCCTGCTAATTATTTTCAGTTGTGCGTCAAAAGAAAATATATCTAATAATCAACGAAATAAAAGTGATAAAAAACCATCAACTTTAATTAAAGATTCTGAGCCCTTTTATCCTTTAAGTCAATCTATTATGGATATTCAAAACGAAATAATTGATTTAAAAAGTCAAATAATAGAGTATGAATCACGTTTACATTATCCATCTGTTAATACAGATCTCTTAAAAATGGTTACCACACCTCTTTTGAAACATGAAATTATTATGACAAATGGTACAATAATAGATGGAACAATCATATATGAAGATACTGAAAAAATGATACTTAAAACGCAAATTGGTCAGCTAACAATTGAAAAACAATTTGTAGAATCAATTAAAGACAAAGCTCCATTACAACCTTACGTAGAATTTACTTCAAAAGAAATAGAAGAAAGAATTAATGATGATAATTCAGTGACATACATTGGAGAAGTTATAAATAATGGATTAAGAAGAGCTGATTTTGTAAGAATTATTTATAATTTTTGGGCAGATGATACGAGTCCAATTTTTTCAGACTCATCATTTGTATATGGTCAAAATATTATTTATTCAAATAGTGTGATTTCTGATTGTGCAATTGAACCTGCACAAAATGCAAAATTTGAAATAACAGTTAGTATTCCAGATTCTTTAAAGTTCGAATATATTACTAAAGAAATTAATTGGAACACTTTCGATTAAAGAATGCTTACTCTTAAAAATTTATT
>Ga0066378_10000665_pt1 | contig 14000 bp, 13 predicted proteins | sample Knorr_S23_td_DCM_FD_70947 | JGI IMG/M metagenome (GOLD analysis project Ga0066378, IMG submission 70947) | Marine microbial communities from Southern Atlantic Ocean transect - Knorr_S23_td_DCM_ad_71m_LV_A | ecosystem: Environmental > Aquatic > Marine > Oceanic | place: Southern Atlantic ocean...
ATGAAATTCCTAAATATTGATGAGCTAAATCTTGGTGAATATGTATATGGATATTATTTGTGTAAAAAGAAATATACAAAAAAAACCAGATTGGGAGATCTTTATATTGATTTAATTTTAGAAGATTTTTCTGGTATTGTTAGAGCTAAAGTCTGGAATCATGTAGATCATTTCACTAAAAGAATTATTGAGAACGAAATTGTCGCAGTGAAAGGAACTGTAGTTCAATTTAATAATTCAAATGAAATTAATATAGATTTTATTAATTCAGTTAAAAATAACTTTTATGAAGAGTATGGTTTTAATACATCATACATAATTGGAAAAAAACCTAAGAATTTTTCAATAATAAAAAAAAATATAGTATCTAGAATAAATTCTCTACCAAAAAAATACATACATTTAATTAGAAGTATTTACAAAAATGAAAAAAATAAAATTGAATTAATTCCTATAAATAAAAAAAATTTTTTAATAACAGGGGGGTTATTTTTTTACACCTATACATTATTAATGATTTTTGATTCGATTAAAAAATATTATAATGATATTGATTATGTGAAAATTACGATTGGCTTACTAATATGTAATATAGGATTCATTAGATATTATGATAATGATTTATTTAGTTTAACAGTTGATGGAAAAGATTATGGCGATAAAATTTTAGGAATTAATCTTCTTATTGAAAGTCTTAGTCAGCATACAGATTTCAGCAAAGACGAGATAGACTATTTGAAAAAATGTATTCTCCTTGATGATTACAGAAATACTGAAATAAGATTTATTAAAAATCTTATTATGCTAGGAGAAATTAAAAGTGTTTAATAAATCTTTATCATTTGCTTGGTTTTCTTTAAATTATAAATAACAAACTAAATACCTAAATGAATATTATGAGTTATATTTTATGCTTTGTTTTAATAGTTTTGGGAGCATTATCAAGAGTTATTGATCATGCACCTAATTTTACTCCAGTAATTGCAATTGCCATAATGTCTGGCCTGTTTATCAAAAATAAATATATCATGATAATTCCTCTGAGCATAATGCTATTATCAGATTTATTCATAGATTCATATCCATTACGCTTAGCTTTTTGGGTTTACTTACCAATAATTTTTGTTTGTTATTCGGCATACTTATCTAAAAGCAATGGGTCAAATGTTGTTAAATTTTCGTTTTTTGGTCCCATTATTTTCTTTATTGTAAGTAATTTTGGTGTTTGGTTTATAGGAGGTTATCCAAAAAATCTTGAAGGTCTAGTTATGTGCTATACTATGGCTATACCTTTTTTCAAGAACACTTTATCGTCTACAATAATATTTAATGTTATGGTTGTTGCCATATATCTTTCAGCTAAAGCATTATTGAAGCAGAGTAAAATAAAAAAAATTTTTTGATATCTAAAATCCTCTTAAGATTTCTTATCTATTTCTCACTTTTATACTCTTCTAACAGTATAATATATAGTTTTTCTAATTATGAACTAACTAATGATTTTATAAATATTGACCTAGAGTCTCATAATAAAACCGTCTATTATTTTGATTTTTATAATCCTTTTTTACCTGTTGATGTAGAATATATGAATTTCAAATTAGATGGTTCGATGATGTACCCTTTAGCTAATACTATTCCAAAAAGAATTCATTTTGATTTGAGTGATTCTTTAAGTATGAGTCAGGTATCGTTCATTCAGGATCATAGTAATAGATTCTATGATACTGGAATTTCTTTAAAAACCGAGTCTATAAATAATAAAAAGTCAATCATACAGGTCGAATCTAAATCAATTAATAGTTCAAATTATAATAAAAAATTCATTGTTTCAATTAGTAAAAATAAACCAAAATCTTACTTGGATTTTGGTTATATGTACACTGATGAAAATATCTTGACATTCTTAAAAAATGGTTTGAATTATAATAGAGGGCTTGAGTCATTTAATACTAAATTATTTTTTGATTTTAAAAGTTCTGAAAATTTAAAATTGTCAAATCAATTTAATACTCAAATTGTAAATTATAATAAATTTTCATCGTATGGAGAATTAAATTTTCTATCAAAAAACCTATGGAATAATTTAAATCTAACACGTACTTTTGATAAAGCTGTACTGAACCTTTCATATAATTTCAAATATATTGATACAGATATTGATGATAGTAATGAATTTTTTATCAAAAACAACATTCATAAAATTTCTTCTATACTGTTAATACCTTATGGTAAACATTCCATTTCTTTTGGATTAGATAACTTTGATAGTTCAAAAACTTATTTTTCCTTTTTATATAAACTTTCTTTGGAAAATATTTCATTTAGAGCATCAATAGAAAATAATGAATTTTTAAAGATCTATGATTCGGGTAATAACTTTAATCCAAATATTAATCTAAATAAATATTTCATAACAGCATCAAAAATTGAATTGAATCAAAAGATTAGTAAATTTCAAAACTCAATGATTCTTGGAAAAAATGAGATTCAAAACACAAATAAGGATTTTTCATATTTTTATTTTTTACTGAAAAGTAAAATTGAATATAATTCTTTTAATGTAGACTTCAAATATGGTAATTATGATAGCCAGGAAATCTTAATTAATAATTACTTAAATGTTGGATTGACCTTTTTATCTAATGTAAGTAAAAAACGATTTAAGCCTTTTTGTTCTATTTCATTTAATCATTTGAATATTAATAATAATTTTTCTTTTTCGAATAATGAATTAGATTTAATTTCAGATGCTTATTCATCCATTTCAAAAATTCAAGTTTTTGATGCTGAAATTGGATTAATTTTTGAAGAGTTTAAAATATCATTGGTTAAAGAAAATATGCTTAAAAATTACATGTTTTATTCAAATGATATATATTCTAACTATGATTTTACACCTTTGAATAATGTAAGTGCTTACTTAATTAACGTTATTTGGATTTTTAAGGACTAAATATGAAAAAAATATTATTAATTTCAGCTACATCTAAAACTAATTACGATTTATCTAAAGAATTAAAAAACATTCTTGTTGATGATTTTTCAGGACTTGATGTAAAATTAATTACTTTAGAAGATTTTGAATTACCTCTATATTCGGCAAAAAATTCCATTTTGAAAGATGAAAAATATCTAAATAACATTCGTACTATTACAGATTACCTTGTTGAAAGTGATGGGGTAGTTTTTGCAGGCCCTGAATACAATGGCTCGGTACCTCCAATTTTAGTAAATGCTATAACATGGATCTCAACGACAACTGAATATTGGAGAGATGCTTTTTTGAATAAAATTGGACTTATTGTTACTTCTAGTGGAGGAGGCGGTAATAAGTTTTTATTAACGCTGAAAATTCAGTTAGAGCATTTAGGAATGGTAATAATGCCAAGGAATATAACAATTAATAATTCATCTCCTCTTAAAAAAGATTCTGCAAAAAAAATATTAAAACAATTTGTAAACCTTGCATAAATTATATGTGTTGTTTACACATTTTTTTTTAATAAAAGGAGTAATTTTATGTCAGTTAACACAGTAGATTTTAAGCAGGATTCTTTCAAGGAAGAAGTTTTAGATTCAGATAAACCTGTTTTAGTAGATTTTTGGGCAGAGTGGTGTGGGCCTTGTAAGATGTTAACTCCCACAATTAATGAAGTCGCTGATGATTATAAAGATAAAGCAGTCATAGGAAAACTTAATGTAGATGAAAATCCTACCATAGCTGCAGAATATGGTATAAGAAGTATTCCTAGTCTATTATTTTTTAAAGATGGAAAGGTACAAAAACAGATTATGGGTGCTGTTGCTAAAGAAGAAATATCTAGTGCCCTAGATGAATTAATTTAAACAATGAAACGAAAAGTAATTATAATTGGAACAGGCCCAGCTGGTTTTACCGCAGCTCTTTATGCAGGTAGAGCAAATATGGAGCCATTAATTTTTGAAGGACCTCAACCAGGTGGTCAATTAACAATAACAACTGATGTAGAAAACTATCCAGGTTTTCCAGATGGAGTAATGGGTCCAGAATTAATGGAACTTTTTAGAAAGCAAGCCAAGCGTTTTGGTACTGAGACGTTGACTCAAATGGTAGATAAAGTAGATTTTTCACAGAAGCCATTTAAAGTTTTTTCTGGTGATAAAGAATATTTAGGTGATTCTATAATCATATCAACTGGTGCATCAGCAAAATTATTGGGCTTAGAATCTGAAAAGAGATTAATGGGTTATGGAGTATCAGCATGTGCAACATGTGATGCTTTCTTTTTCAAAGATAAAAAAGTCTTTGTTATTGGTGGTGGAGATTCTGCAATGGAGGAAGCAACTTTCCTAACTAAATTTGCATCATCTGTAACAATTGTCCATAGAAGAGATTCATTCAGGGCTTCAAAAATAATGCAGGATAGAGCATTATCTAATGATAAAATTGATGTTATTTGGAATTCTGAAGTAGTTGATCTTATTGGAGATGAAAAAGACAAAGGCTTAGAAAAAGTAATACTCAATAATGTTCTTACAAATGAAAAAACAGAACATGTTGTTGATGGACTATTTTTAGGAATAGGTCATTCTCCAAACTCAGTTTTATTTAAAGACTATCTAGATCTTGATGAAAAAGGATATATTATTACAAAACCTGATAGCTCAGAGACTTCACTTGAAGGTGTTTTTGCTGCTGGTGATATTCAGGATACAAAATACATGCAAGCTATAACGGCAGCTGGATCTGGTTGTATGGCAGCAATGGATGCAGAACGCTATTTAGAAGAGCTTGAATAGCAAAATATTACTTTACGTTTTTGTATTTATAAAAAGGTAAAAAATGAAAATTATTATTTTAAGTAATGGTCCTGGATTAAAAGAGATCGTTGCTCTATACGGTCATTCTTCAGAATGGATTCCAAACTCAATCACTGATAAAAACATTTCTTTTAAAGTAATTAAAACGTATGAAACATCTAATTTCAACGTGGAAGATGCTGATGGATTTATCATTACTGGAAGTAAATATTCTGTGTATGATAATGAAAGTTGGATAAAAGACTTAAAGAATAATGTAGATGATATTTTAAATTTAGATAAGCCAGTATTAGGTATCTGTTTTGGTCATCAACTTTTAGCTGAATGTTTAGGTGGAAAAGTTGAAAAAAATCTCTTGGGTTGGGAATTAGGTTCATACAATATTTCATTAACACGCGATGGAATTAATTCTGAATTGTTCAAATCGTTTAAAAATGGTGATATTGTTTATGAGAGTCATCAAGATGTTGTTTCTGTTCTTCCAAGCGATGCTATTGAGCTTGCTTTTTCTGATAAGGGAAATCAGTCTTTTTCTTATGGTGATAAAATTTTTGGAGTTCAATTTCATCCAGAGTTTAGTTTTGAAGTAACAAGAAAACTTATGGATTTAAGAAAAAATAGAGGTATTATTATTGATAATGATCAATTATATGAATCAGTAAATAGTAAAAAAATATTAGATAATTTTATTGATATTGTTAAGGAGAGTAAATAATGAAAAAGCCAATTTTTAAGATTAAAGATTTGTCATTTGAAAAAAATGATTTAAAAATATTAAATATTAAAAATTTTGAAATTCATCGCTCGGCTTGTTATTTATTTAATGGTAATATGGCATCAGGAAAGACATTACTTCTTAATATTTTAACAAAAAGTAATTCAAAATATAAAGGAGAAATTGATTTTGAAGGAGAGAGCTTAAACAGAATAAGTAAATCTAAATATTTATCAGAGATAATGTATGTTAAGCAAGATTTTAAGCCACCATATTTTAAAACTGTTAAGGCTTATATAGAAGGCTTGGTTAATAAAAGTGGTAAAAAGAAAAATTCAGAAAAAATCATAAGAGATATTGTAAAAATTATGGATTTTAAATATATAATTAATACTAAAATGAGAGATTTAACACCTGGTCAATTAAGATGGGTAGATATGGCTGCAAAAATTGCATCCTTCCCAAAAGTACTTTTTATAGATGAAATTGAACTTCATTTAAGTATTGTGAAAATTAAAAATTTATGTAAAGTTTTATATAGAAAGGTTAATTATGATGGAATTACTATCATCGCAACAACTCAGAACAAAGAGTTTTTTGATAATTTGACATCAGTATCTATTAATATTAACCATGGAAGGATAACTAGTGTAAGGTCAAAGTACAAGAAAAGATAAATTTTTAAAATTTATCTTTGTCCCATAATTATTAAAGTTCCTTTCCAATCTTCTTTAGACCCATAGTTTTCATGTTCTACATTTTTAAATCCATTAAATATAAACTTTTCTTTCCAGTCACGAGTAGATAATGTTGATATATCTAGATTGTAATCAGAACCCCAATTTAAAGATGGTGTATTCTCTTTATAATGATCTATTCCAATAATAAGAATTCCATTTTTATTAAGTCCATCTTTTGCAATTTTTTTGAATAATTTATCAATATTTTTTAAATAGTAAAATGTTTCCATGCTGAAAATAATATCAAATTTTCTATCGAATTTATAATTTTCTAAATCGATTTTTTTAAATGCGCCGATTTTATTTTTTTTTGCATTGTTAATCATATTTGATGAACCATCAATTCCAAGGGCATATTCACATTTGGATTTTTTTGTGATTTCTCTTATTACCCATCCATTTCCACATCCTAAGTCAAGAAAGCTGAAAGGAGTTTTGAATTTATTTGTTTTTTGATTAATAATTGATAATATCCTTTTTACAGATTTTGAATGATTTAAAGCCATTTTTTCGTCTCTGCCATCTTGCGCCCACTCATCAAAAGTTTTTATATTTATATTCATATTTTTTCAACAGCAAGTTTCCAATTCTCAAGCTGTTGCCTTCTATTTTCGTTTGAGATTTTAGATTTATATATTTTTTCTATTTTTTTATTTTTAATAGCAGCTTTTGCATTGGGCCAGACTTTTGATTTTAATCCTGACATTATGCAAACTCCAACAGATGTACTCTCAATATTATTTGGTTTAAAAATTGTAACATTACTTATATTAGATTGAAACTGCATCAGAAAATTATTATTAGTTGCACCTCCATCAACATATAACTCTTTGATATTTTGTTTAAAATCTTTTGATATAGCAGAAAATAAATCTTGTGCTTGAAATGCAATCGATTCTAATGCTGCCCTTATTATATGTTTATAATTAGAATTTCTTGTTAATCCTGTTATTAAACCCTTTGTATCTGGTTTCCAATATGGAGCACCTAGCCCAACAAATGCAGGCACGATGTATACTCCATTTGAATCATTTAATGATTCGGAAATTTTATCAGTTTCTGAAGCTTTACTTATCAGTTTAAGTTCATCTCTTAGCCATTGTACGATTGCACCTCCTATAAATACAGATCCTTCAATAGCATAGTTTGGTTTTCCGTTTTCATCTACTGACAAAGTGGTTATTAGCATGTTTTTTGAATCAATACGATTTTGACCTGTATTCATTAAGAAAAATAATCCCGTTCCATATGTACATTTTGAATTTCCTTTTTTAAAACATCCTTGACCAAATAATGCTGCTTGTTGGTCTCCAGCTACTGCATTAATAGGTATGTTCTATTTTTGATATATTCCGTAATTGTCAATAGAATTTTTAACTTCAGGAAGAACTTTTTTTGGTATATTGAATAATTTAAGTAATTCGTTATCCCATTTTTTATCGTTAATGTTATATAATAGTGTTCTTGATGCATTTGTGAAATCAGTTAAATGTTTTTTTCTGTTTGTTAGGTTCCAAATTATCCAAGTATCAACTGTTCCAAACATCAGTTTATCATTTTCTATCAGTAGTTTAGCACATTTAACATTATCAATAATCCATTTTAGTTTTGTTGCAGAAAAATAACTATCAATATATAGTCCAGTTTTTTTGAAAACTGATTTTTTTTCTTTTTTCAGGGATTTACAAAAGTCATTAGTTCTTTTACATTGCCAAACGATAGTATTGTAAATTGGTTTACCTGTTTTTTTATTCCATACAACTACAGACTCTCTTTGATTAGTTATACCAATTGAAGTTATATTTTTTTTAAAATGTTTTTTTGTGATTTTATCAGTAGCTAATTCTATTTTATCTATTAGTTCAGTAGGGTCATGTTCTACCCAGTTTTCATTGGGGTATATTTGGCTAAGTTCAGAATATTCTTTGTCAACTATTTTAAGTTCATCATCAAATAAAATAACAGTTAATCCAGTAGTTCCTGCATCAATTGTCAGAATATATTTTTTCATATTTAAAAGTTTTAAAAAGTGATTTATTTGAACTTAATATAATACTATATTAAAATGTTATTTTGCTAAACAATTTATATTTCTAAATGAAAAAAATAAACTTATTTATACTTTTATCTTTAAATGTAATTATTAACTCTGAATTGTTATTTGTCGATCAGGATTTTTCTGATTTTGGAATATCTTTGGGAGTTGGAAACATGATAACTTGTAGTGATTGTGATGAAAGTCAAAGGAGCAGAGATTTTTATTTTGATAATTATTTAAATTTATCTTTTTTAATCAAAGGTAAAAGTAAAATAAATTTTTTAAAATTACTTAATTATCCCAATATTAATACTTCAAATTATGATTTATTATCTGTAGAACATTATTTTAAAAATAAATCTTTATTCGATATGACATTCAATGTTTATTTTGATTTTATTAAATCTGAACAAGATGATTATAAAAGATTCTCATATGGTTTAGGATTATCAAAAGGTTTAGATTCTAAGGATATTTCATCATCATTTACATTATCTGCAATTTTTTATTCTTATTCTTCAGAAGAACCGTTGTCTTTAAATGGAAATGGATGGCAGTTAGATTTAGCATTTCCAATTTATTTAAGAGTTTTACCAACTGATAATAAGCCTTCTAAGTTTTCATATCTTTTTACACCTCGTCTAATCTTTGATACGCAGGATATTAGTTTGTCTCAAAAAAAAGCACTCTACTTTGATTGTAAGTTCAATATTTTTTTCTATATTTAATTAATAATATCTTTCAAAAATTTTTTTTTGTTATTAAATTAAACCGACTAGTCGGTTTATTCTTATGCAAGATAAAGTTAAAGATTTAAAGAAAAATAAAATATTAGATGCTGCTCTCCAAATTTTTGTAAAAAAAGGTTATGCTGAAACTAGAATGGATGATATTGTAAAAGATTCAGGTGTGAGTAAGGGAGCCATTTATCATTACTATAGTAGTAAAAAAGATCTTTTTCTAGATTTGATTAATTTTTGGGAAGAATTTTATTTTCCAAATATATTAGATAAAAAATATAGAAATAAAAAAGCTGCAGGCAAACTTAGAGAAATAGCTAAAGATGTTATTTTAACATTCAAAGATAAAAAGTATGTCTTTCTAGCTGAATTAGAAATTTGGTCGTTAGCCAATCATGATGAAGCTGTACGATCTAGAACAAAAAAATTGTATACTAATTTGATAAAACTCTTTTCAAGTATTATTAGAGAAGGTATAGACAATAATGAGTTTAAAAAAATAAATGTTAATATTGCTGCATTATCGATTATGACTTCTCTTCAAGGTGTTATATGGTTTAGTATTTTTGAAGAATCTAAATTATCAGCAGAAGAATATTTAACTGAGGTAATGGAATTTATAATAATTGGTCTAAAAAAGTGAGGTATTTAAATGGAAGTTAAAGAAACAAAAACAGTAGATAATTTTAATTTTGATGAATTGCTTGGTAAAATTGATTTCAAAAAACTTTATGGATTAGGTGGCTCTTTTTTAATTAGCCCACTATCTGAATCAAAAACATTTTCTAAAGAAATGTTTTCTGAAGATCAGAAAATGTTTGCTGATGCTGCATATGATTATGCTACTAAAAGAATGAGGCCTGTAAAGGATCAACTTCAAAAATTAAATAAGGAATTAACCCTAGAAATTTTTAAAGAACTTGGAGAAATGGGTTTTTTGGGTGTTGACATGCCTGAGGAATATGGTGGATCTAATCTTGATAAAACTACAGCTGCAATTGTTGTTGATTATTTAGCGTTTTCTGAATGTGCATCAATCATGGTAACTCTTGGTGCTCATTCTGGGATTGGTGCATTACCAATAGTTTGGTATGGTAATGAAGAACAAAAAAAGAAATATTTGCCTAAAATCGCATCAGGTGATTGGCTTGCAAGTTTTGCGCTTACTGAGCCTAATGCTGGTTCTGATGCAATGAATGGAGAGTCAACTGCTTATTTAAATGAAGAAAAAACTCATTATATTCTAAACGGTCAAAAAATTTGGATTACAAATGGTTCATGGGCACAGTCTTGCGTAGTTTTTGCTAAGGTTAACAGTAAAATGACAGCATTTATTGTAGATAAAGAGTGTGAAGGTTGGATTATTGGTGCAGAAGAAAATAAACTTGGCATTAAAGGTTCTTCTACTGTTACAATGTATTTTGAAGATTGTAAAGTACCTGTTAGTAATGTTTTAGGAAAAGTAGGTCAAGGTGGTCATATTGCTCTTAACTGTCTTTATGCTGGCAGATGGAAGTTAGGATTTTCTTCATCTGCTGGATGTATGAGTAGTATAAATAGTTCATATGATTTTGCAAAAGAAAGAAAACAATTTTCTAGGTCTATCTTAAAATTTGATATGATTAAAAATAAATTTGCAAATATGGTAGTAAGGACTTGGGAGTCAGATACCATCAATTATGCCACTACAGGTTCAATTGATCACTCAATAAGCAAGCTAAATAAAAATGATGAAGACTATTATACCAAAGTTCAAAAAATAACTGAAGATCATGCAATAGAAGCAAGTATATCTAAAGTAATAGGTTCTGAGGCATTAGCATACTGTGCAGATGAAGCTGTGCAAATTTTTGGAGGGTCTGGGTATTGTGAAGAATATCCTGCTGCTGGTGTATACAGAGATGAAAGAATCAATAGAATTTTTGAAGGAACAAATGAAATTAATCGACTAATAATTTCTGGTACTTGTCTTAAGAAAGCTATTCTAGAAGAATTACCCATTAGAGATGTTTTATTTGAAATGGGAAATGGTGTTAGTCATTCAAATAATTTTGATAATTTAATAGAACAAGAGTCCGAGGTCGTGGAATATTCTAAAGGCTTGTGTTTAAGAGTTTTAGATGATTTAATTAACATTTATGGACAAGATTTTAAAAATAAGCAATGGCTAATTGAGCCTTTTGCAAATATTGTATCAAGTATATTTATTATGCACAATTGCTTTCTTAGATATTTTCAATTAGAGGAAGGTAATCATAAGAATTTAACTTTGCCCGTTATGAAACTATCAATTTGTCAGCAATATCAAAAAGTTTTAATGAATGTTAGATTAATAAATTCCCATATTTGTGAAAAGATGGAATTTAAAAATGAAGATGAAAAATACAACTTTTGCAATGTCTTAGATTCATCAAAATTAAATTATTTGCCAAATGAGATAGCTTTGAAAAAAAATATTGCAGATGAATTGTATCGAAATGAAAAATATTATTTAAATACTTAGGGGAGAGGAAATATGAATAATTCAGTTATTATAGATGGTGTCAGAAGTCCTATTGGTTTGAAAAATGGTAAATTAATAGGTATGAGAGCTGACGATTTAAGTGCACAGGTTGTTAAAGGTCTCTTAAAAAGAAATGAAGGATTTGATGTAAAAAATGTGGATGATTTAGTTATGGGATGTGCCTTTCCTGAGGGAAGCCAGGGAATGTTAATGGCAAAAGGAGTTGCAATTTTATCTGATCTACCTCAATCTGTTGCAGCAAAAGTCGTCAACAGGTTTTGTGGTTCATCTATGGATGCTGTTCATCAGGTAAGTCAGTCTGTAGTTTCTGGTGATAGCTTGGCAGGCATTGCAGGAGGTGTAGAGGATATGTTTCAGGTTCCTATGGGAGGTTTTAATCCAAGTTTTCATCCTGAGTTATATGAAAAAGATTATTACATGGGAATGGGTGAAACAGCAGAAAATCTTGCTGGAGATTTGAATATTTCGAGATCGGATCAAGAAGAATTTTCTATTTCATCTCATAGAAAAGCTCTAGCTGCAATAAGTGAAGGTAAATTTAAAAATGAAATTTTATCAGTAGAGTTTAATGGAGAAACCTTATCAATCGATGAGGGACCTAGGGAACCTGATCAAGATAAAATTAAATCTTTATCACCTGCTTTTGATGAAAAGGGTACAATAACTGCTGCTACATCAAGTCCAATATCTATTGGAGCATCAGCGATGATAATCATGAATGAAGAAAAAGCAAAAGACATGAATCTGAAATCAAAATTTAGAATTAAAAGCAGAGCTATAGCAGGAGTGGATTGGACTAGAATGGGTTCGGGGCCATTGCCAGCAACTGAAAAAGCACTTGAAAAAGCAGGTTTGTCGATAGGTGATATTGATTTAATTGAATTAAATGAAGCTTTTGCTGCACAATCTCTTTATGTAATAAGAAAAGGTGGTTGGGATATGGATAAAATTAATGTTAATGGTGGAGCAATTGCTCTTGGTCACCCTCTAGGTTGTTCTGGTTCTAGAATAATTATTACATTGATGAATGCTATGGAACAGAATAATGTTAATTTAGGATTGGCCACTATGTGTATAGGAACTGGTCAAGGAATTGCTACTATTCTAGAAAGGATTAATTAAATGAGTTTTAAAATTGAAAAAGTTGCTGTTCTAGGTACTGGTGTAATGGGTTCTCAAATTGCTGCTCATCTAACTAATGCAGGCATAGAAGTTTATGCTTTTGACATGAGTCAGGAAATATCTGAGGAAGGTATTGAAAAATGTAAAAAAATAAAGCCAGCTCCATTTTATAATATCAAAACATCTTCTCTAATTACGTCAATGAATTACGATAAAGATTTAGAAAAAATTAAAAATTGTGACTGGGTGATTGAAGTTATTGCTGAAAAATTAAATTGGAAGCAAGATTTATATAAAAAAATAGCTCCTTATTTAAAGGATGAATGTATTATTACTTCAAATACTTCAGGAATATCATTGAAAAATTTATCAAAAGATCTTTCTCCTGAATTCATAAAAAGGTTTTTTATAACACATTTTTTTAATCCTCCAAGGTATATGAAGTTGGTAGAGATTATTTCTTCAGATTCAACTGATAAGAATTTGGTTGATATGATGGATGATTTTTTGACTAATGAACTTGGTAAAAATGTTGTTCATGCAAACGATACACCCAATTTTATAGCAAATAGAATAGGTGTTTATGGCATGATGGTTACATTAGAAGAATCTAGGAAAAGTAATTTATCTATTGAAGACGTTGATGCTTTAACTGGGACATTGATAGGTAGACCTAAAAGTGCCACTTTTAGAACTGCTGATGTTGTTGGTTTAGATACTCTTTGTTTCGTTGCTAATACTGCTTATAATGATTGTCCAGATGATCCAGAAAGGAAAATTTTTGAACTGCCAAATTATCTAGTAAAAATGATCGAGAATAAATGGTTAGGTCAAAAAACAAACCAAGGTTTTTACAAAAAAATTGAAAAAGGTGTGATTTATTCTCTTGATTTAAATACTTTGGAATATAAACCTATGAAAAAGAAAAAATATTCCGCATTTGCCATAGCAAAAGAAAATACTTATTTAGTTGATAGGTTAAGTTCAGTTGTAAGAGTGAATGATGTCGCTGGAAACTTTTTATGGAAATGTTTTGCTAGGTCGCTTTCTTATGCAGCAAACCTCCTAGGTGAAATTTCTGATGATATAGTTAGTATTGATAATGCAATGAAAAGTGGTTTTGGTTGGGATTTAGGGCCTTTTGAAGTAATTGATGCGATCGGGTTTAAATATTTTGTTGATAGATGTCAGGCTGAGAATATTAAGCTTCCAGAATGGATGATATTAATGAGAAAAAATAATCATGATTACATTTATAAATACACCAATGGGGAAAAATCTGTATTTGATAAAAATAAAGCTAATTATTCAATAATAC
>Ga0066378_10000666_pt1 | contig 13996 bp, 12 predicted proteins | sample Knorr_S23_td_DCM_FD_70947 | JGI IMG/M metagenome (GOLD analysis project Ga0066378, IMG submission 70947) | Marine microbial communities from Southern Atlantic Ocean transect - Knorr_S23_td_DCM_ad_71m_LV_A | ecosystem: Environmental > Aquatic > Marine > Oceanic | place: Southern Atlantic ocean...
AGCGACATCATCGGATTTTACCGTTAACATTTCTTGGAGTGTGTATGCCGCGCCATAAGCCTCAAGAGCCCAAACTTCCATTTCACCAAATCGTTGCCCGCCAAATTGAGCTTTTCCGCCAAGAGGTTGCTGAGTGACCAGGCTATATGGTCCTATTGATCTGGCGTGGATTTTGTCATCAACTAGATGGTGAAGTTTGAGTATATATTTATATCCAACTGTTACCTTTCTATCAAACTCTTCCCCTGTTCTTCCATCAAATAACTTGACTTGCCCAGACTTATCAAGACCAGCTTTCTCAAGAAGTTCATCAATGTCATGTTCACGGGCACCATCAAATACTGGAGTTGCAATAGGCACGCCTTTACTTAAATTTACCGCAAGCTCTACGAGATCATCTCTCTTTAATGCGTCAATAGTTTCATTTTTACCATAAATATCGTTTAGAGTTTTTCTTAAATTTTTAGCGTCTTTATCTTTTTCTTGAATTAAATCAATTGACTCACCAATTAATTTTCCAAGTCCCCGGCAAGCCCAGCCAAGATGGGTTTCGAGAATTTGCCCAACATTCATGCGACTTGGCACGCCCAGGGGATTCAGCACAACATCGACAGGTGTACCATCTTCTAGATATGGCATATCTTCCTGTGGCATAATGCGAGAAACAACACCCTTATTACCATGCCTCCCAGCCATTTTATCTCCTGGTTGAAGCTTTCTTTTAACAGCAACAAACACTTTAATCATTTTCATTACACCTGGAAGCATATCATCTCCACGTTGTAATTTTTCAACCTTATCGATGAAACGATTCTCAATAGCATCTTTTGACTGATCATATTGTGCTTTCATAGCTTCGATCTCTTTCATTTTTTTGTCGCTTGTTAGGACAAAATTCCACCAGTCTATTCTTTCGATTTTTTCAATATTTTCTGAATTTAATTTTGTTCCTTTCTTTAGCCCAGATCCACCTTTTGCCACCTCACAACCGATCAGAGTGTCTTTCAATTTTGCCATAACATTCCTGTCGAGTATATTTGTTTCATCGTCCTTATCCTTAGACAATCTGACAATTTCATCGCGCTCTATGGCAAGAGCTCTTTCATCTTTTTCTATGCCATGCCTATTGAAGACTCTAACCTCGACGACAGTTCCTGTAACACCTGGTGGTAGTCTTAACGACGTATCTCTCACATCTGTTGCTTTTTCACCAAAAATTGCTCTTAATAGCTTCTCTTCAGGGGTCATTGGGCTCTCACCTTTTGGTGTAATCTTACCGACTAATATATCCCCTGCCTTTACCTCAGCACCAATATAGACTATTCCAGCTTCGTCAAGGTTCTTGAGAGCCTCTTCACCAACATTTGGAATATCTCTTGTTATATCTTCAGGTCCAAGTTTGGTATCTCGAGCCATGACTTCAAATTCTTCTAGGTGAATTGAGGTAAATGTATCTTCTCTTACCACTCTTTCTGATATGAGAATCGAGTCTTCATAGTTGTAACCATTCCATGGCATGTAGGCGACAAGTACATTTTTACCTAATGCCAGATCGCCCAAATCCGTTGATGGACCATCAGCGATAATATCTCCTGCATCAACCGACTCACCCACTTTTACAAGCGGTCTTTGATTTATGCATGTATTCTGATTTGATCTTTGAAATTTTGCTAAATTATAAATATCGATTGCAGATTTTGAGGCATCTTTCTCGTTTGTTGCTCTAATTACAATACGGTTTGAGTCCACTTGGTCTACGATACCTGTACGTCTGGCTGTGACAGCGGCACCAGAGTCCCTAGCAACAACAGACTCCATTCCAGTCCCAACAAATGGGGCTTCAGTTTTCATCAAAGGCACTGCCTGACGCTGCATGTTAGACCCCATGAGCGCTCTGTTTGCATCATCATTTTCAAGAAATGGTATTAGAGCTGCAGCTGCCGAAACTAATTGTTTTGGTGATACATCCATAAAATCAACTTTTTCCGCAGGTACTAATTGAACCTCCCCAGCAAGTCGACAATTTATGAGTTCGTCAACAAACTTAGACTTGCTATCAAGAGTTGCATTTGCTTGAGCTATGTTATATTTAGTTTCTTCAATTGCAGATAAGTACACAACATCGTCTGTAACCTTACTTTTTACAACTTTCCTATATGGACTTTCAATAAAACCATATTTATTTACTCGTGCAAAAGTTGCCAAAGAATTGATCAAGCCTATATTTGGACCTTCTGGGGTCTCAATCGGGCAAATTCGACCATAGTGTGTTGGGTGAACGTCACGCACTTCAAATCCCGCTCTTTCTCGGGTTAGCCCACCTGGCCCAAGCGCTGATACGCGTCTAATGTGGGTGATCAAAGAGAGTGGATTTGTCTGGTCCATAAATTGTGAAAGTTGCGAGGAGCCAAAAAATTCCCTCAAAGCTGCCGTTATTGGTTTAGCATTAATCAAGTCATTAGGCATAACAGTATCTATATCAACGGAACTTAATTTTTCCCTTATGGCCCTTTCCATACGGAGCAAGCCAATCCTGTATTGATTTTCAACTAACTCTCCAACTGATCTAACCCTTCGATTGCCTAAGTGATCGATATCATCAACGTCACCTTTTCCATCTCTGAGCTCAACAAGATGCTTTACGACCGCTAATATGTCTTCTTTTCTCAATACGCAATAGTCATCATCAGCGTCAAGCTCTAATCTCATGTTCATTTTTACACGCCCAACAGCCGACAAGTCATACCTATCAGGATCAAAAAATAAGCTTTCAAATAAACTTTCTGCAGTCTCATCAGTGGGTGGCTCACCTGGCCTCATCAAGCGATAGATATCGACTAGTGCCTCTCTTTTGTTTTGATTTTTATCAACTTTTAATGTATCCCGAATGAAAGCACCTGTATTCACATGATCGATTTCTAATATTGGTAATTTCGATATTTTATTTGACTCGAGCGCTTCGAGAAGATCCATGGTTATCTCGTCACCTGCTTCTGCATAAACGAGTCCCGTTTTTAGGTTTACAATATCTTCTGCCACAAATTGACCGACAAGTGCTTCTTTTGCATACAGAATTTTTTTGAGCCCTGACTCCACTAACTTGTTGATGTATCTTGGAGTCATTTTCGTTCCTGCTTCAGCGGCAACCTCACCTGTATCGGCATTAATTAGGTCTGCTGCAATCTTTATCCCTTTGTATTGGGCCCCCTTAAAGTCCGAAACCCAACCTTTTTTGTTCATTTCAACGACATATTTATGATAGAAATTATTAAGTATTTCTTCGGAGTCATAACCGAGCGCAAAGAGAATTGTTGAAACTGGTATTTTTCTCTTACGATCGATACGAGCATATACAAGATCTTTCGCATCAAATTCAAAATCGAGCCATGATCCTCTGTAAGGAATTATTCTTGCAGCATAAAGTATCTTTCCACTTGAGTGAGATTTGCCTTTGTCATGATCGAAAAATACTCCGGGACTACGATGCATCTGACTCACGACAACTCTTTCCGTGCCATTAAATATGAATGTACCATTATTTGTCATTAATGGGATATCGCCCATATAGACTTCTTGTTCTTTTATATCCTTTACAGATGGTGTTTGTGTATCTTCGTCAATATCAAATACGATCAGTCTTAGCGTTGCCCTAAGGGGCGCTGCATATGTTAAACCCCTTTGTTGACATTCTTCAACATCATATTTTGGTGCATCAAAATCGTATTTTACGAATTCAAGGCGAGAACTTTCGTTAAAGTCTGTAATTGGGAATACAGATGTGAATACAGACTGTAATCCTGTATTGTCTCTCCCGCCGTCAGGCTCTGTTGCTTGAAGGAAATAATCATATGATGATTTTTGTACTTCAATTAGATTAGGCATCTCCGCAACTTCGCGGATCTTACCAAATGATTTTCTTACTCTTTTTCGTCCAATGAAAGTTTCAGACATGCTGTGTTCCCGTTAATAGTTAAATATAGAATTTTTTTTTTAGCTTTCGCTAGAATGTTATCTTCTATTTAACTTCAACGGTAGCACCGGCTCCTTCCAATTGTTCTTTAATCTTATCTGCTTCATCTTTTGCTACACCCTCTTTTACTGGCTTAGGGGCAGACTCAACAAGATCTTTTGCCTCTTTTAATCCAAGGCCTGTGATAGCCCTGACTTCTTTGATGACATTAATCTTCTGATCACCCATGCTTGCAAGAACAACACTGAATTCAGTTTTTTCTTCTGCTGAAGCCGAAGCTCCACCTGCATCCCCGCCAGCAGGTGCCGCCGCGACAGCAACTTGCGCAGCTGCGGATACACCCCATTTTTCTTCAAGCATCTTTGTTAATTCTGATGCCTCAAGAATTGTTAAACTTGATAAACTTTCTGCAATTTTTTCTAAATCTGCCATTTCCTGTCCTATCTTAATTAATTATAAAAACTAGGCTGCTTCGCTTTTTTCTGAAAAGGCTTTAACAACCTGGGCTAAATTGGTACCTGGTGTATTTACGAGACTTGCGATATTTCCTGCAGGCGTATTAATGAGGCCAAGTATTTTAGCCCTTAATTCATCTAGCGATGGGAGACTTGCAAGTTGTTTAACTTCCCCAAGATCAATTTTCTTTTCTGGAAGAGATCCACCGAGAACAACAAAGTTATCATTTTCTTTTGCAAATTTTATTGCGATTTTTGGCGCAGCTACAGGGTCGTCTGAATAGGCTAACATTGACGGCCCATTCAAATACTCTTCAATAGCGGATAGAGGTGTACCATCAAGCGCAATTTTTGTTAGTTTATTCTTGATTACCTTGATTTGCCCACCCGCATCGCGCATAGCACTTCGCAGTTCGTTCATTTCTGATACGGTCAGACCAGTATTTTGTGCCACAACCACAACGGCAGATGTGTTGAATACATCTTTGAGATTCGCAACAAAAGATTCTTTAGCTTGTCTGTCCACAGTTTCCTCTTTCAGTGTACATTCGAAATAACGAATGTTACCTGCCCGTAGTATTTTATACTAACTGTGGCGACATTTAGGTTTCAGTAAACATCGCATTGTCTCATATAGGAAATTAAGCCGAAGCCCCTATAATCTAGGACAGGTTGTACATATTTAGAATATATTTATGCTTTTTAATCCTAAATGTAAAGTCAATTTATTTATTTTTTTTAATTAAGTCTCAAGTATGGCTGGATCAAGTTTTACACCAACACCCATTGTTGATGTCAAGGTAATTCCTTTGATATATGTTCCTTTTGCACCAGTGGGTTTTGCGGACTGAATTGCCTCAATGATTGCCAGTACATTATTTTTAATTGCACTTTCTGAAAAATCTGCTTTACCGATACCTGCGTGAACTATTCCAGCTTTTTCAACGCGATATTCAACTGAGCCTCCTTTGATATTTTTTACTGCATCACTGATATTGTCAGTGACGGTTCCCAATTTAGGGTTGGGCATTAGCCCCTTTGGCCCTAGAACTTTTCCCAACTGCCCAACAACCGCCATCATATCAGGTGTTGAAATTACCCGATCAAAATCAAATTTCCCACTTTTCACTGTTTCAGCTAAATCATCGCTACCTACAATATCAGCTCCTGCTGCTTCTGCCTCTTTTGCTTTCGCATCTCTTGCAAATACAGCCACTTTAACAGTTTTTCCTGTACCTTCAGGTAAATTTACAACCCCTCGAACCATCTGATCAGCTTGTTTTGGGTCAACGCCCAAGTTAAAAGATATTTCAATGGTCTCATTGAACTTTGCCTTTGCATTGTTCTTCACAAGTTTGACGGCTTCATCAATTCCATATAGAGTTTGAGAGTCAGTTGAGCTTGAAATTTCAGTATATCTTTTTCCTATCTTTCCCATTTACTTACCTTATTCTACAACCTCAAAACCCATTGACCGAGCTGATCCCTCTATAATCTTTGCAGCTTGATCAATAGAATTTGCGTTGAGATCTTTCATTTTTTGTTCAGCAATTTCTTCTACTTGTTTTTTCGTCACGGTCCCAGCACTCTCTCTTCCCGGTGTTGAGCCACCCTTTGCTAGATTTGCAGCTTTTTTTAATAAATAGGAGGCCGGTGGTGTTTTTGTTGTAAATGTAAATGACTTATCTTGGTAGATAGTTATTGTCGTCGGTATAGGCATTTCTGGTTCAAGGTCTTGAGTTTCCGCGTTGAAAGCTTTGCAAAACTCCATAATATTTAAGCCTCTTTGGCCTAGAGCAGGTCCAATTGGAGGAGCCGGCGCAGCCTTCCCAGCAGGAACATGTAGTTTTAAATAACCTTCAATCTTTTTTGCCATTACTTATCCTCTATTTGAATAAAGTACACATTACATATTTTTTTATTAAAATCAAACACTATAACTTTTCAACTTGATTGTATTCTAACTCAACAGGCGTGGCGCGACCAAAAATTGAAACTGCAACCTTTAATCTTGATCTTTCAGTATCAACTTCCTCAACAACTCCACTAAAGGATGCGAACGGTCCTTCAGCGACTCTAACCTGCTCTCCAATTTCAAATGAAATTGTAGATAGCGGTCCATCAACACCTTCTTGGACTTGCGTCATGATACGGTCAACTTCTTCTTTTGTGATTGGAATTGGTTTATTCTGAGAGCCAAGAAACCCCGCAACCTTATTTGTTTTTTTAACTAGATGATAAGCTTCATCACTCATTTCCATTTTTACTAGCACATAGCCTGGGAAAAACTTTCTTTCAGATTGGACTTTTCTTCCTTTTCTTACTTGCACTACATCTTCGGTGGGAACGAGAATCTCGCTAAATTTATCTTCCATGCCTCTCTGTATAGCCTGCTCTTTTATTGAGTTTGCTACTTGCTTTTCAAAGTTTGAGTAAGCGTGCACTATAAACCAATTATGAGCCATTATTAATCACCAATCCCAAGTATCAAACCAACAACCCAGCTAAGTAATTGGTCAGATAATAGAAAGAAAATTGCGGCAATAAATACAAAAATTAAAACCATGATTGACGTCACAGTGGTTTCACGACGTGAAGGCCATGTGACCTTGTCCATCTCGTTCTTAACTTCTTGTACGTATTTTACAGGTCTGAATTTTGCCATGATTTTAATTAGTACTTTTTATTTTTTGGCAGGAGTGGAGGGAGTCGAACCCCCAACCTTCGGTTTTGGAGACCGACGCTCTGCCAATTGAGCTACACTCCTGTATTAATTGAACCACCTGTCAATTAACTTAGGTTATCTTTGAAACTACTCCAGCACCGACGGTTCTACCGCCTTCACGAATAGCAAACCTCAAATTTTCTTCCATTGCTATTGGAGTGATTAATTCTACATCCATTTCAATGTTATCACCGGGCATTACCATTTCAGTACCTTGTGGTAGCGAAACTACACCTGTAACATCCGTTGTACGGAAATAAAATTGTGGTCGGTAGTTTGTAAAGAAAGGTGTATGTCTGCCTCCCTCGTCCTTCGTAAGTATGTATGCATTAGCTTTGAATTTTGCAAAAGGTTTGATTGATGCTGGCTTTGCCAAAACCTGTCCTCTTTCAACTTCTTCCCTTTTGGTTCCCCTGAGTAGCACACCAACATTATCTCCAGCCTCACCTTGATCTAGAAGCTTTCTAAACATTTCAACACCAGTACATGTTGTTTTTGCTGTATCCTTAATGCCGACAATTTCTATTTCTTCACCGACATTTATAACACCACGTTCAACTCTTCCAGTAACAACAGTTCCGCGGCCTGAAATCGAAAAGACGTCTTCTATTGGCATCAAGAATGGTTGATCTTTTGGTCTATCAGGTTGAGGAATATATGAGTCAACAGCGGCCATTAATTCCATAATTGAATTTTTACCAATTTCATCATCTCTACCTTCGAGTGCAGCTAGTGCAGATCCTTTTACTATTGGTATATCATCGCCAGGAAATTCATAAGAGCTTAAAAGTTCTCTTACTTCCATTTCAACTAAATCTAGTAGCTCATCATCATCAACTTGATCAACTTTGTTTAAGTAAACGACAAGTGCGGGAACCCCAACTTGTCTTGCAAGTAAGATATGTTCTCTAGTTTGTGGCATTGGCCCATCAGCTGCATTAACAACAAGAATCGCTCCATCCATTTGCGCGGCACCAGTTATCATATTTTTTACGTAATCAGCGTGACCTGGACAATCTACGTGAGCATAATGCCTATTGTCTGTTGTATACTCGACGTGAGCAGTTGATATTGTTATCCCACGTGCCTTTTCTTCTGGAGCTTTATCGATAGCGTCATACGCAGAGAATTCTGCTCCACCTGCTTCTGAAAGCACTTTTGTAATTGCTGCAGTTAATGTTGTTTTACCGTGGTCTACGTGACCGATTGTACCAATGTTACAATGCGGTTTACTGCGATCAAACTTTTCTTTAGCCATGTTTCTTCCTACCTTAATAGTTAGTAAATCATATTTTTTATACGATTATTATGTTAATGATGAATGAATTCTTTACCATATATAGTTGATTATTTTAAAAAATCTACAAAAAAATAAACAAAAATTTTATATTTTTTTGGAGCGGGTGAAGGGAATCGAACCCTCGTCCTCAGCTTGGAAGGCTGCTGCTCTACCTTTGAGCTACACCCGCATCAACATTCGTAAACAAATTGGTGGAGGGGGTTGGATTTGAACCAACGTAGGCTAAGCCAACGGGTTTACAGCCCGTCCCCTTTAACCACTCGGGCACCCCTCCAATAGAAAAACCCAAATTGCTTATGCGTAAAGAGCGTTTGCATTAAACACTATACACAATTACACCAAAGATATATAAAAATCTAGAGGTAAAGGCAATTATGAATAAATATGCATATATACACGGTTATCATGCAGCAACACACGCTCTTTATAATGAGGATAGAGTTATAAAAGAGATATTTATTACAAAAAATGCATACAAAAAAATAGTCGAAAATAATAATATTGATATTCATAAATTTAGTACCAAAATCGTAGAATCAAAAATAATAAATGGAATGCTTGATGGCAATCAAGTGCATCAGGGAATTTTAATTGTTTCCGAAAAGAAAAAAATCATTGCAATTAATGATTATGATTTTTCGAATTCTAAACGAGTTGTATTTCTAGATAATGTTGTGGACCCAAGAAATATTGGGGCAATTATTCGGACTTGCGCTGCATTCAATTGTAAAACAATAATCACTACCAACAAATTTGAACAACTTGATGAAGGTATAATAGCAAAAGCGTCATCTGGTGGATTAGAATACATAGATATAATTACATCAAATAACTTATCAAATTGCTTAAACGAGCTAAAAAAAAATAAATATTGGTTAATAGGCTTCGATAGCGAAGCTAACTCTAATATTGAAGATTCAGTCTTTAATTTGCAAGATCGAATTGTTTTGATATTTGGTGAAGAGGGTAAAGGAATGAGAAACTTGACAAAGAAACTTTGTGATATGACATACCGTGTAAATACAATTGGAGAAATTAAGAGCTTAAATGTATCTGTCGCTATTGGAATTATTCTAGATAAGATAACACCGAACCCAGGTTAGTGAATCATATGATCGGTACTATGTTCTCAATTTGCATACAGAATATAAATTATTTTCTTTGAAAAAATTATTTTTTGATTTAAATAATAATTGATCAAATGTGCCGGCTTAGCTCAGTTGGTAGAGCGGCTGATTTGTAATCAGTAGGTCGGGAGTTCAAATCTCTCAGCCGGCACCACAAGAAAGATAAATTTCAGATCATGAAACTGAATGAAAAGCAACTTCAAGACTTCCAAAAAAAATTTGGTAACATCTTAAATGAAAGAGATATCATCACAGATCATGATACGATCGCACCGCACTTAGTGGATTGGGTAGGAAATATAAGTGGATCCTCAGCATTGATGCTAACCCCTCGTAACAGTGAACAAGTGTCTAAAATATTACGTGTATGTCATGAAGAAACTATCGCCGTTGTACCTCAGGGAGGTAACACAGGATCAGTTGCATCGGGAATACCTAATGGAGAAATTATATTAAGTTTAGAAAAAATGAATAATATTATCAGTATAATTCCCGAGGATTATTCAATTACAGTCGAGTCTGGATGCATTCTCAGCCAAGTTCAGGATGCCGCTCAAGAGGCATCAAGGTTCTTTCCCTTGAGCATTGGGTCAGAGGGCTCATGCACAATTGGGGGAAATATATCTACAAATGCTGGAGGCATTTCCGTATTAAAGTATGGAAATATGAGAGATTTAGTTCTGGGATTGGAGGTTGTTTTAGCAGATGGCCGGATAATGAACAACTTGAAAAGATTACGTAAAGATAATTCTGGCTATGCTACAAAGCATATGTTTATGGGAGCTGAGGGAACACTTGGTGTTATCACTGCAGCATGCTTGAGACTGTTTCCAAAAATTGAGAATAAGGTGACGGCCTTTGCTTCACTAAGTAATTTAGATGCAACAATCCAGCTACTTGAAACACTGAAAAGTTTTTCTGGTGAATTATTATCCTCATATGAACTCATTCCAAAAATTGGACTCGATATTGCACTTAAATATGGAGATGAATTAGTAAGTCCTATATCAGATCCACAGGAATGGAATGTAATTATCGAGTACTCTGATACAAAAAATAACGATAATGCAAATGACTCACTTGAGTATGCCCTTGGGAATGCTATCGAGAAGGGTCTAGTTTGTAATGCTGCAATAGCCAGCTCAATCTCGCAAGCGCAAAATATTTGGAAGATAAGAAAGGCAATTGTTGAACATCAACCAAAATTAGGTGGTGAGATAAAACATGACTGCTCAGTCCCCGTATCATCTGTTCCTGAATTCATAAGAAGTACAACACAAAAATTGATTGATTATTTACCAGATGTCCGCCCAGTGCCCTATGGGCATATTGGTGACGGAAATATTCATTTTAACGTATGTCCTCCAAGCAATTACGATCCTGATACATTTAAACAAAATACAGAAGAAATAAGAGAGATTGTATATGGAAATGCAAATTCCTTCGGCGGCAGCTTTGCAGCTGAACATGGTGTGGGGCAGATAAAAAAGAAACAGATGCTGAATTATAAAGATGAAGTTGAGTTACAATTAATGAAAGATCTCAAAAATTTTCTTGATCCAAAAAACATACTAAATCCGGGTAAAATATTTTAAATCATGATTGAAAAAAGATACAAAGGGGCAATACTAGCTTCGATCTCGGCCAGTATTGGCGGTACAACTGTTGTACTTACGAGGTATTTAATGCCGGACAGCGATCCATTTTCATTGCCTGGTATCAGGTATGGCATTGGCGCTATATTGCTTTTAATAATTTTATACTCACTAAAAAAAAGTAAGCCTCTTGAGCTTAACGACTGGCAACCAATAATGCTATTGTCTTTTATATTCTATGTTGCATTTCCATGGTCATTTGCAGCTGGCTTAGAATACACAACGGCTGCGAGAGGTGCTATTGTATTTACAGCTCAACCAGTGATAACACTTGTTGTTGGGTCAATGATTGGGAAAGAGAGAATCACGCTCTATAAAGTTTTTGCAATAATCATTGCTGTGACAGGTATTTCAGTCACATTAAGTGATGATATGAACGAGCTAGCACCAAATGCACTGCTCGGAGATTTTTTGATGTTTATAGCGGCGTTTTGCAACTCACTGTATGTCCTCAATGCTGGCAGACTCATCGAAAAATATGGAAGCTTAACTTTTACCGCATGGCCAATGTTCATAGGTTCATCGATGATGTTATTTTTAGCAGTATTTTTCGGTCAACCCTTTTCAGGTTCCTTATCATTTGATACTACCCAATGGATCATCTTATTGATCCTTGCAATACCCGGTGCGGCATTAATGGTTTCACTTTTCATGTCATCAATCAATATGTCAACCCCTACCGGCATAACAATGACTGTTGGTTTTAATCCACTTACCGCGATTATACTGGGTGCAATAATCTTAAGTGAGCCTGTCTCGTCTAAAATTTTATTCGGATTTGTTTGTGTGCTTACAGCTGTTGTACTCGCAAACTACGAGAAATAATCACTAGCGTCTTCTGAAGTTTTTCCTTGCCTGAGCACGGGTAGCGGGTGCTTTTTCATCTTTGTGTCTAAAGATTATTCTGCCTTTATCTAAATCATACGGGGTCATTTCAACTGTCACGCGATCTCCAATTAGTGTCCTAATTCTATGCTTCTTCATCTTACCAGCTGTGTAAGCAACTATTTCGTGCTCGTTATCCAGCATCACTCTAAATCTCGCATCGGGAAGAACGTCCAGTACAACACCTTCTAACTCCAGTAATTCCTCTTTTGCCATAAACTCTCACTTAGTTAATAAAATAATTTTTTTATAATATATCACACCAATTAAGTCTATAATACATAAAATAATTCACTCAACATATTATATCAGCATTTACATACCATGGCAGCAATCATATGTGTGGTTAATCATCAGCCAGGAGAACGTACCCCTCTTTTTCTAAAATCATCATGAAAAAAAAATTTCCTCTGATATTTATGCCAATTTTCGTATGTCCATTCTTCAGAATATTGCAAAGTTTTTTTCGGCATGTATATTTCGGCCATAATTTCTTCATTATCAGTGTTGCGAAAAACACTGACTTCAGACCTCGAGTAATTTTTACCTTCAAACATATCCAATTTTCTTATTACCTGTTTGTCTAGACCCGTTGCAACTAGACCATTTATTTTATTAGATGATGACTTTTCCCTTACAATAAGTGGATAATTTGTATTTTTGACTCTGTATAATTTATAGCCAATCAGATAAGCATCAACCAAATTCAATTGTTTTGCTTGATCCCCAATTACTGCTTCCCTCACCTCATGATCCCTTAAAGTGCCATAGAAAAAAAGTATCTTTGTTTTTGTTATACCCTCAACCAAATTCATTCATTCCATTCTCTGCTACTCATACGGAGTTTAATGATTATAATACCAAGCTAATATTCGATCCATATCTTGCTTTTTCAGATCCGTGGAGTCGTAAATGCTGATGACTTCATTCAACTCTGAAGAATTTTTTATCCCCGGAACTATTGTTGAGATTTTCTCATTAGCAAGAGAAAATAACACGGCAATCTGGGCTAGGCTCAAATCATCTCTGCCAATTTGTAATTTCAGTTTTTGCATAAGCTGATGTTCGCAATATATTTGTTCATCATGTTTTTTTTCTGATTTTATCTCATCAACAATAGCACCATTTGCAAATGGCCTTATACCGATAATTGCAACTTCGTTTTTCTGGGCCAGATTCATTACACAGGAATCACCGTCACCATAGCCCTGATCATTTTCATGAGGCGTTCGGCGCGCCTCCCCGTGAGCGCTTTGGTTGAGCATATTGTAGAGAACTTGTATCGATGAAAATTTATCGGAATAAATGAGTTTAGATTGAGCTTCGTAATCTCCGTCCCATCCTGTAAATCCAATATATCTAACTTTTCCTGAGCTTCTCAACAAATCTGTACAGTCATAAAATTCCATGCAATCACTGTAGTTGAGACGTTTTGCAAATTCTGGAGGATTATTTCGGAATTGATACTTTCCTCGCTCATTACCAATTTGGTGATGAATTTGTAATAGATCGATATAGTCGGTCTTGAGTCGCACTAAGCTTCTTTCAACCGAAGCAATGATAAAACTTTTCATATCACATGTATCCTCGAAATCAGGGAGGCGGACTTTTGTTGCTAGGATAATCTTATTCCTGTCAGCCCCAATGGCTTCCCCAAGATTGATTTCTGACTTCCCGTAGACAGGTGAGGTATCAAAAAAATTAAGACCTAAATCTATTGCATTTCGCACACTCTCAATACAAGCCTTGTCATCTTCAAACCCTGTTGTGTAGCCTATCGGTGCACAGCCAAAACCAATCTCCGATACTTTCAGATCGGTTTTTCCGAAGGATCTATATTTCAATTTCGGACTCCAATTCATCCATGTATGGCGAGTCC
>Ga0066378_10000681_pt1 | contig 13841 bp, 13 predicted proteins | sample Knorr_S23_td_DCM_FD_70947 | JGI IMG/M metagenome (GOLD analysis project Ga0066378, IMG submission 70947) | Marine microbial communities from Southern Atlantic Ocean transect - Knorr_S23_td_DCM_ad_71m_LV_A | ecosystem: Environmental > Aquatic > Marine > Oceanic | place: Southern Atlantic ocean...
AATTTCCCATTTAGAATTTGAGAAGAATTTCCTATATTAAGTGGTGGAAATCTTGAATTAAAGTCTATGCCACATCCGTATTCCTCATCAAATATTTTTTTCCAATCAATAAATTCAAACTCACTTCCAATTTTTCTATAAAATTCAACATATATATTTTTATTATTTTCATTTTTCTCAATATAAAATGTATCAAGTTCAGTTGAAGATGAAATTGTATCAATTATATAATTTTCACAATTAAAGCTAGGTCTATTATCTTCATTACTATATAAACTCAGTAATCCATTTGGCTCATATACATATAAAGGAGGAGTTATTTCTTTTGAACCAATGGTTACCCAATTAAGGTTTTCATCAATAATTGCATTATATGGATGGTAAGGAAAATATATTTCTTCATTTGAAAGCCCTAAGTCTCCATTTCCATCTGTAAAATTTATTGTCAATATCAGAGAATCTTGAACAATACTATTATTACTTTTTTTAAATATTAAGCTTTCATGAGATATGAAAGGAATCTCTGATATATCATTATTGTTATCGCACCCAATAACTATAAATGATATGAAATAAAAAAGAAGTCTTTTCATACTAATTCAACTAATTTATTTTTTAATTATTATTTTTTTTAATTTTTTAAGACTAGTTAACGGTCTCATACATACTTTGTTACGACATAAAATAAAACTAGGTTTTTTGACTTTAACCTTCTTATTTGATTTATCAAAATGAGTTTTTATATATTTAAACTTTATTATTTTATTTGGTAAATACCATGAATTTATTTCCCTGATAATTTCTTTAAAGGAAGAATTATAGATTGTTATCTCATTAATTTTAGACTCATTCATTTGATTTATGTATATCCAATTTGACATAAATTCATAATTATTTAAATATTTTTCTAATTTCTTACTTATTCCATTATAAATATTTAAATAAAGAGGGTCATCATATATCTTTCCAAGGATGAGTAAATTATTAAACATTACCGAATTTGAAGAGGGTATTACATCATCAAATATTTGAATTTTGTTAGTAATTAATTTTTCATTTTTTTTACCACTGAAATAAAAAATGGAATCTTTTTTTGAATAAAAGTTTTTAATTGCATATTCCATCAAATTCTTGGAAATCTCTAAATATTCTGATTTGAGTGTAGTTTCGTAAAATTTTATAAAAGCTCTAATTATAAAGGCATAGTCATCTAAAAATCCAAATATTTTGGTATCATATACTCGTATTATTTTCCCTTTTTTAATAAGATGAGATTTTATAAATTTTGCATTGGACTCTATTACTTTCAATATTTTATCATTTTTTGTAGCTTGGTAAGCATCAATTAATCCAAATAATAATATTGCATTCCAGGATGAAATAATTTTTTTATCAATTTTTGGTTTATTTCTCTTATTTCTTTGATTAATTAACTTTGATTTAATTTTCTTAATTTCTTTAGAATTTCTATTAAATTTTTTATTAAAAAGTAAAATAATTTTATTTTCCCAATTCCCATTCTTATCAATTTGAAAAGCTTTTTTAGCAAAATTATAATCATCACCTAATATTTTTTTAATTTCCTCGTTATTCCATACATAATATTTACCCTCCTCCTCATCTGAATCAGCATCTACTGCTGAGTAAAATCCACCATTTTTGTCACACATATCTTCAAAAATCCATTCTACTGTTTCATTAATTATAATCTTATATTTTTCATTTTTTGTAATTTTAAAAAGATTTGAAATTAGTTCTAAGAATTGCCCATTATCATAAATCATTTTTTCAAAATGGGGTATTGTCCACCTTTTATCAGTTGAATATCTTGCAATTCCTCCTCTCAATTGATCATAAATTCCTCCATTAATAATATTATCAATAGTATTTTTTATTTGATTAAAAATTTCAATATCATTATTTTGACTAGAGTAGAATAATAGTGAATTCCAAAGTGATGGCATAGGAAATTTAGGTTCTCTTATCATCCCTCCATCATCATAATCAAACTTAATTTTTATTTCGTTAATAAGAGATTGTATTAAATGTTTTTCTTTACTCCCATATTTTTGATCATGAGATTTTTTAAGGTCTTCAGTAAAAATGTTTGAGGATTTAATGATTTCACCTCTATGATTTTGAAATACATTAACTATATTTTTTAATATCCCTATCCATTTATCCGGATTAAAATATGTCCCTCCATAGAATGGTTTTCTATTTGGCATTAAAAATATATTAAGAGGCCATCCTCCCTGAATTCCCATTATTTGTAAAGCATCCATATAAATATTATCAATATCAGGTCTTTCCTCTCTGTCAACCTTAATTGATATGAAATGTTTGTTCATATAATTTGCTATATATTCATTTTGAAATGATTCCCTTTCCATAACATGACACCAGTGGCATGTAGAATACCCAATACTTAAAATAATAATCTTATTCTCCTTTTTAGCTAAATCTAATACTTTTTGGTTCCAAGGATTCCAATTAACTGGATTATATGAATGTTTAATAAGGTAGGAACTCTTTTCATTTTTTAAATTGTTTTTTTTTCTAATCATTCCAATTATTTAGCTTTTTTATAAAATTGATAAAAGTTTACTATCTTTGAATGTAATTTTTATTATGAAAAAATTAATAATATTACTTCTATTTGTTTTTTCTGCTTGTGAGAGAAAGCTTTGCCCTACCTATTCATCAATTGATGATACGGTTCAAAGAAATTCCGCTCCTCATACAGTTCATAAAAATATTGTAAGTTTATAAGCCGGATTCTGTATCTGAAATTCAGACTCTTATCATTTATCTAGACTTAATATTACTATTAAGTTCAATCGGTCTACCCATTCAAACTATGGCGAGCAACCATATGTATAAATACTGTTGAACTACTTGACCTTTCAATTTATAAGGTTTACAATGCGATAGGTATCACTACCTAACCGGTAAGCTCTTACCTTACCTTTTCACCCTTACCATTTAAGGCGGTATATTTTCTGTTGCACTATCTATCCTTTTAAAAGATCTTCCTGTTAGGAAGTATAATGCTCTGTATTGTCCGGACTTTCCTCTTCAAAAAATGAAGCGATAAGACAACTTACAAAGCAAAACTATATATATTTTTGTTTATAATTTTATGAAACATATAACAATACTTGCTATAGAAACATCATGTGATGATACATCTGCATCGATTATTTCAGATGGTATTATACAAAGCAATATAATTTCATCACAATTAAATCATACAAAGCTAGGTGGAGTTGTCCCTGAAATAGCTTCAAGAGAACACCAAAAAAATATAATATTTATTGTCGAAAAAGCCTTAAATGAGGCAAATAAAAGAAAAAAGGATCTTGATGCGGTTGCTTTTACTAATGGTCCAGGTTTGCTTGGATCATTACTTGTTGGATCTAGTTTTGCAAAATCTTTTTCTTATGGCTTAAAAATTCCATTAATTGCTGTAGATCATATAAGTGCCCATGCCTTATCTCATACAATAAATCAAAAAAATCCAGTATTCCCTTTTATATCCCTCATAGTTAGTGGTGGCCACACTCAGGTTGTTCTTGTTCAATCATATGATAATATCGATATAATTGGAGAAACAAGAGATGATGCAGTTGGAGAGGCTTTTGACAAATGTGCAAAAATAATAGGCTTAGATTATCCAGGCGGGCCTTTAATTGATAAATTATCTATAGAGGGTGATGAAAATAAATTTCAATTTCCAAATACTAAAGTGCCTGACTTTGATTTTTCTTTTAGTGGTATTAAAACTTCATTTTTATATTTTATTAGAGATAATTTGAAAAAAGATAATCGTTTTATTGAAAAAAATTTACATCACATTTCTGCATCAATTCAGAATAAACTTATTGATATGTTAATTGATAATCTATTAAAAGTAACGTCAAAATATAATATTAAAGAGATTTCAATAGGTGGAGGTGTTGCAGCAAACTCTTTATTAAGAAAAAAAATAAATTTTATTTCTAAAGAAAATAATTGGAATGTATATATACCCAAAATTAGTTTTTGCACAGATAATGCAGCAATGATTGCAAATTATGCTAATTTTATGTTTAAAGATTCAAAATTTTCTGATATTTCTGTAGTACCATATTCAAGATTATAATTTATAGTTATGGAACAAAAAGAAATTCAAATTAAAAATAAAAAAGCGTTGTTTAATTATGATATTTCAGAAAAATATATTGCTGGAATTACTCTTTTAGGTACTGAAATTAAGTCAGTTAGAAATGCTTCAGTTACTTTATCAAGTTCTTTTTGTGTAATAGAAAAGGACGAGATTTATATCAAAGGAATGAATATTTCTCAGTATTTATTTGGAAATTTAAATAATCATGAACCCGATAGAGTTAGAAAATTATTATTAAAGAGAATTGAAATAAATCAAATTAAGAAAAAGGTCCAAGAAAAAAAAATGACAATTATACCTACTAAACTTTTTATCAATAATAGGGGATATGCTAAAATTGAAATCGGTTTAGGTAGAGGAAAGAAAATACACGATAAAAGAGAGGATATCAAACAGCGTGATATTGAAAGAAAACTGAGGAGTGATTTTAAAAATATTTAAGAAGATACTTAATAATAATTTTTTTATATCTATTATATGGAGGAACTAATAAATCAGTTGGACTAAATGGTAGATACTGTCTAAAGATACTCTTACTATTAGAAAACTCTTTAAATCCATAAATACCATGGCATCTACCAAAACCACTATTATTTACTCCACCAAAAGGGAGATTATAATTTGAGTAATGTAATGTACTATGGTTTATACAAATACCACCAGAGGATGTTCTTTTTAAAACCTTATTGATATTTTTATTAGAATTACTAAAAATATAAAGTGCAAGAGGTTTTTCTTTTTGATTTATAAAAGTTATTGCCTCATCAATATTATTATATTCATAAATCGGTAATATAGGGCCAAATATTTCCTCATCATGAATTTTTGATTTGTGATCTACATTATCAATGACAGTTGGTTCTATGAAATTAATCGTTTTATCTAATTTTCCACCAATTAAAATTTTTGCTCCTTTTTTTGTAGTATCTTTTAATAGTTTGCTAAGTCTTTCAAAATGATTTTTATTGACTATTCTGCAATAGCTATCTGATTCTACTGGTTTATCAGAATATAGTTTTTGAATTTCTTTTGATAATAATTTAATGAATATCTTTTTTATAGATTTATTAATTAATAAGTAATCAGGAGCAATACATATTTGACCATTATTAAGAAATTTAGACCATGCAATTCTTTTCGCTGCTTTTTTTAAGTTAGAATTTTTATCAATTATTGTTGGAGATTTACCTCCGAGTTCCAGCGTAACAGATGCTAAAAATTTAGAAGCTGATTTCATTACTATCTTTCCTATCAATGGTGATCCAATAAATAGTATATGATTAAATTTTAATTTTAATAATTTCTTTGCAGTTTCTGCTCCTCCTAATACAGTAGTGACTTCATTACTTTTAAATGTTTTTTCAATTATTTTTTCAATTATTATAGATGTATTATAGGTTATTTCTGATGGTTTTACTATTACTGAGTTTCCAGCAGATATAGCATTTATTAGAGAAACAAATGTCAAATTGATTGGGAAGTTCCAAGGTGTAATTATTAAAACAAGGCCTTTTGGTTCATATTTTAAATATGATCTTGATCCAATTAATGTTATTGGGGTCCCAACAGGTTCATCACGCATCCATTTTGATAAATTATTTATAGTATGATTTATCTCTGATGTTACTGGAAATATTTCTGTTATATCAACTTCACTTGGGTTTTTTTTAAAATCTTTGAATAATGCCTTTTTGATTTCAGCAGAATAATTTATGATATTCTTTTTAAGTTTTTTTAATTTTTTAATTCTCTCTTTAGCTGTTGAGACTTCTTTATTTTGTGAAAAGGAAATACTATTATATATACTCTCTAAATTTTTTGTAGAAATTTCTTTAACAGTTTTCATTTAATAATACTCATTCCAATATAACAAAAAAGAATACCAAGAATTGAACTTAATATAGTATATGAAAAGAATAACATGAATTTTTTTTCATTTAAAAGGCTAATAGAATCAATTGCAAATGCAGAAAATGTTGTAAATCCTCCACAAAATCCAACTATTAAAAATAAACTGAGCTCTACATTTATATCTTTATTAAGACTTAAATATTTGAATAAAATCCCAGCCAATAAGCATCCTATTATATTTACTGCAAATGTTCCTATTGGGAATGAATCATAAATATGTGATATGTTTTTATTAATTAGATATCTAAGAATGGATCCACTCATACCACCAATTCCTATAAGGAATATATCTTTCATTTTTTATCCTTTTCAATAAACTCTAGTGACGCAGAGTTAATACAATATCTTAATCCAGTTGGATTAGGTCCATCATTAAAAATATGACCTAAATGTCCTTCGCAGTTTGAACATATCACTTCAATTCTTTCCATGCCGTATCTATTATCCTCAAGGAAACTTACATATTTTTTATCCTCTACATCAAAAAAGCATGGCCATCCTGTACCAGAATCATATTTTTTATTTGACGAAAATAGCGCTTGACCACAACCAGCGCATTTATATTCACCCTCTTTTTTATTATTCCAATACTTTCCAGTGAATGCTCTTTCAGTACCTTTCTGTCTGAGAATATAATATTGTTCTTTGGTTAACTTCTTAGACCACTCATCTTCAACTTTTGTTTGAGCATTGCATGAAGTGCCTGTTATTAAAATAAGTATTAAAATTTTAAGTTCTTTCATTTACTTATGTTTACGTCAAGTTGAGGGAAAGGGATACTTAAACCATTTTTAGGAAACTCCTCATAAACTTTTTCATTGAAATCAAATTTAACATCTAAATAATTCTCAGATTTTACCCAAACCCTAACCATGATATTTACAGAGCTGTCTGCTAATTCTGATAAAACTATCATCGGGTCCTTATCTTTTAATATTCTATCATCATTTTCAATCCATTTTGAGAGTATTTTCTTTGCTTTTTTAAAATCATCTCCATAAGCAATTGAAAAAGTCCAAATAATTCTTCTACTATCTTCAGTAGAAAAATTAGTAACAATAGAGGTTTGTAGAATACCATTAGGTATAATTACCCTCTTATTATCAATTGTAGTTAATATAGAGTTAAATATTTGAATTTCTTTCACTGTACCTTTTGTTCCCTCATATTCTATAAAATCTCCTACTTTAAAAGGTTTAAAAAATAATATCATAACACCAGCAGCAAAATTTTGTAATGTATCTTTCAAAGCTAAACCTACAGCTAAACCTGCTGCGCCTAGAATAGCTAGGAAAGATGTCATTTCAACTCCTACCATAGATAAAACTGATATGATCAATGCAATTTGTAATGTTATTGAGAGAAGAGACCTAAAAAAAGGAATTAAAGACTTATCAATTTTTTTACTATTAAGAAACTTTTCAAGGACATTAATACTTCGTTTTATAATTCTTAAGCCAATAAATAAGAAGACAATGCCAAGAAGTATTCGAGGTGCAAATTCAATAATTAAATTAAAAATTGATGTGTAGTTTTCTGGACTTAAAATTTCATTCATTGAGTAAATTTAATTTAATCTTCTGGATATGGTATATAAATAATCTTTGAATTATTTTCAAAGACTACAAGTAAACAACAGAACTCATCGATATTCTTATATTTTGCTATAAACTCTTTTTTATTTTTGATTATATTGTTCTCAAAAAGAATTTCAAGATAACTAGCATAATAAATCCATTTATTTCCTAATATTTCATCCCTATCTATAAATAAGGATCCTAAATTGAAGTTTTCACGACCCATTACAATAATAGGATATTTAGAAAATTTATTGTTAACTATTTTTGAACATGCCAATTTAAGTTGATCCGCAACTTTAACAAAGTCTGAAGTTACTAATCCAATTTTATCAAAGTCTAAATCATTATTTTTATTCTCCATACAATAATAAACTTACTATCTTTAAGCAATAATATGTTTAGGGTTTTAATAATAATTTACTCATTATTTTTATTTCAATCAAATTATCTATTTTCAAATCATATTGTTGGTGGTGAGATAGAAATGGTTCATATAGGAGATGAGAATTCATTTAGGTATAGAGTAAGTTTAATTCAATATTTTGACTGTGCTCAAACTGCCAATCCTGGTCCAGATAACTTTATCACTTACACAATTTTTAGAAAAGCAGATGGTACCCCTGTCAGGAATGGTACAATGTTTATTACTAATCAAGAGTTTGTCCCTTACACAAATCCAGATTGTGCCTTGCCAGGATTTCTATGTACTCTTAAGGTTGAATATTCTCATGAAATTACCTTAGATCCATTAGATTTTGCAGATCCAAACGGGTATGTTATAGTCTGGGAAAGGTGCTGTAGAAATTGGGCGACTGAAAATTTAATAGATCCTGGATGGAATGGTATGACTTATACTCTTCATTTTCCACCTATTGTAGATGCTTCTGGAAAACCATTTGTAAATTCATCACCAAGACTTTTTCCTCCATTAAGTGATTATGCATGTATAAATCAATTATTTTATATTGACTTTGCAGGTACAGATGATGATGGAGATTCTATTGTTTATAGCTTAGCTGCTCCACTAGATGATAGACAAGAAAATAATAATAATATAGACCCAGTACCAGCTCCAACACCACCACCACATCCGATTGTGAATTTTGCTCCTGGCTATGATATTGCAAATATGGTCCCAGGAAATCCATCATTAACAATATCCGATGATGGATTTATTACAGTAACTCCAACACAAACAGGTCTTTATGTATTTTCAGTGAAAGCTGAAGAATATAGGAATGGATTAAAAATCGGACAAGCAAGAAGAGATTTCCAAATGCTAGTTTTGGATGGTTGTGATCCACCTGATCCACCTGAGGCACTAGTGAAAATTCCTGGACAAAATGATTTCTATAAGGAAGATGATACAATAATTTATGTGGCATCAGTTCCAAAATGTTTTGACTTATTTGTAACAGATGATGCTGGAACAAATGTAACTTTGACTGCAGAGGGCGTTAACTTTGGTAAAGAAGGAAATGACTTATCTGATATATTTTCTTTCAGTGATGGTTCAATTAATGAAAACGGTGATACTTTGAAAGTTGAAGTTTGTGTTTCTGATTGCCCATATGTTCAAAATGAGCCTTATTTGATTGATCTGATAGCTGCTGATGATGCATGCCCATTACCTCAAAGAGATACTGTTAGAGTTATTATTATTGTAGAACCTCCTACAAATAGTGACCCTAATTTTATCAATCAAAATGATACAAACTATGTTACGATACCATGGAATTCTAGTTATACTAAACTAATTGAGGGGGTAGATGTTGATAATGATAGCCTTTCTCTTAACTATTTTATTGTTCCAGAAAAGCCAGAATATAATATTGAAGATTATGGTTTGTCATTCACATCAAATGAAAGTGGGGCTGGATCTATATCTGGACAGATTTCTTTTGATACAGATTGTAGAAAATTTGATTACTCTGACAAAACAGACTTTTTAATAGGTATAGTTTTGGATGATCTTGATACCTGTGATCAGTTAAATCAAGATACTATCTATTATGATTTTAATGTTGAACTTCCATTAAATTCTGGGCCAAAGTTAACATCTGATAAAGAGATAACAGATTCAGTAAGTACTAGACCTAACTTCTCAATAATTGAGGTTGAAACCAATTTGTCAGGAAGTTATAATTTAAATCTATTTTCTGATGATGTTGATAATGATACATTAGTTATTAATGCTTTTGGTATAGGATTTGACCTCCCTGATATTAATGCAAACTTTTCGGCTAATAATTTACAAAAAGGACATGTTGAGGGTCAATTTTCTTTAGATCTAGAATGTATTAATTTTCCTTATAATAACACAAATGAGTATAGAATTAATTTTATTACTGAAGATATTGATTTCTGTCAGGAAAGTAATGCAGATACTATCCAACTTATTCTTAAAATTAAATTGGATGAAAATAATGATCCTGAAATTAATGTTGATAAAGAGTTTAAAATGACTGTTAATAAACCGTTTGAGATAGATATTAATGCATCGGATTCAGATAATGACTTAATCCTTCTTGAATTAATTTCTCAAGGTCTTCCAGGTGAATTTAGTTTCAATAGCGTTTCTGGAGTTGGTAGCGTTACTAGTAAGTTAAAATGGAACCCAACTTGTGAATTTTTACAAGATGATTTCTCACCAAAAGCATATAATCTTACGTTTAAAGTTGAAGATAATAGTTGTCCTTTTTATGGTGAATCAACAAAACAAGTAAAATTTATTTTAGAAAAGCCTGAAGTTGATTGGAATATATTTAATCCACCAAATGCCTTTAGTCCTGATGGTGATGGTATAAATGATTCATTCTCATTAACTAATCTAGATAATCCTAATCAAAATCTTCCATTAGATGCTTGTGACGATAATTTCGAATCAATTATTTTTGTAGATAGAACAGGTGTTGAGGTATTTAAATCATACGACAAAAATTTTGTTTGGGATGGTGGAGGATTGCCATCAGGAGTTTATTTTTATTATATAAAATATACTAAATCTGAGTTTAAAAGTTCAGTGACTATTGTATATTAAATTTTACTTAGAGATTTTTTTAAGTCTTCAATGAGTAAATTTGTTTCTTCTAAACCTACATAAAACCTTATATAGTTTTTTGGTAAAAGCTCTGTTTTAGTATAGTACTTACTTTTATTATTATATCTTGCAATTTCAGGGAAAATCAATGATTCATATCCTCCCCAAGATGCAGCCATATTAAAATATTTTAATGAATCACAAAATTTTTCAATTTTAGTCTCATCTAAAGTTTTTAAAATTATTGTAAATTGACCGCAAGGATTTTTTAGATATTTTTTAGATAATTTTTTTTGTTTAAAACTCGGTGAATTTGGATAAATAACTTTTTCTATTTTTGAATGTTTCTCTAAATATCTAACAATTTTTGGTGTTGACTCACCAACATATTTCATTCGTATTTTTAGTGTTCTCAATCCATTTATGAATAACCAAGAGTTGAATGGTGATATTGTACTTCCTATGAGTTTAAATTCCTCATTATAAATTTTGTCTGTAATTTTTTTTGAGCTACATATTACTCCTCCCATTGCATTAGCATGTCCTCCAATGTATTTTGTTGCAGAATGAATAACAATATCAATTCCCCAATCACTCGGATTACAATTTATTGGTGAAGCATAACTATTATCAATAATAGTAATAATTTTATTTTTTTTTGCAATCCTAGATATTGCCTCAAGATCTTGCATATCATATGTCCACGAATTTGGACTTTCTAAATAAATAAGTTTTGTATTTTTTTTAATTTTTTTTTCAATATTTTCTGTTGAACTTCCATCTACAAAAGAGACTTCAATATCGTATTTAGGTAAAATTTCTTTCATAAACTTATTAGTTCCAGTATAAGGTTTATCTACTGATATAATATGCTCTCCTGATTTTGTTTGTGAAAGTATTGCTGTAGATATTGCGCCCATACCTGTGCTAAACGCAAGTGCAGATTCTGTATTCTCAAGTGCAGCAATTTTTTGCTCAAATATTCTTGTAGTTGGATTATGCCCTCTAGTATAAAATGGAATTTTATTATTACTAACCATAGCATTCCGCATATCCTTTACTTTTGAAAAAATAAAATTAGAATTAGAAAAAATTGGAGGAATTGCAGCATTGAAATAATCCTCTCGATTTTCACCTAGATGATTAATAATATTTTCTTTCATTTAATGATTTGATCAATTACACGAAATTATAATAATTTTAATAAAGTATATTTATAAAATGAAAAATAAAGTAGTTGTTATTACTGGTGGATCCTCAGGTATTGGAGAGTCTCTTGCCTATAAATTTTCTAAGGAAAAATTTAATGTTGTGATTAGTGGAACAAATAAAGAACGCCTCAAGAATGTTTCATCAAATATTATATCAGAAGGTGGTAAATGCGAATATGTTTTACATGATATATCTAAAAAAAAAGAAGTTAAGAGATTGATTGATGAAACAATTAAATTTTTTGGAAGAATTGATGTCTTAATCTGTAACGCAGGAATATCTCTAAGATCTTTATTTGAGAAAATTGACTTAAATATTTTTGAGAAACTTTTTCGTATTAATTTTTTTGGATCAGTTTTTTCAGTAAAATATGCACTTCCTTATATTATAAAAACTAATGGATCTATTATTGCAATCTCTTCTTTAAATGGTTTTATTTCAACACCAACAAGAACAGCATATGTCTCATCTAAACATGCAATGCAAGGTTTTTTTGATTCCCTAAGATTAGAGATGTTAAATAAAAACGTTCATGTTATGGTTGCTTCTCCGGGATATGTTGAAAGTAATTTTAGAAGAAATACTCTTCAAGGTGATGGAGTTAAAGAAGGTAAATCTTCAAGAGATAATAAAAAAATGATGTCATCAGATGAGGTTGCTTCTAGAGTTTTCAATGGTTATTTATCTAAGAAAAGAGACTTAATTTTTACCTTGAGGGGAAAACTAGCCCATCTTATAAAAAATTGGTTTCCAAAAATCTCAGATAATCTAGCTTATAATGAAATTTTAAAAGAGAGAGAGTCACTATTAAAAGATTATTAATCAATAATATATAAATTTTTTTTCCTAATAAATTTTTTCTTATTTTCAATTGATACTTCGTACCAAGCTTCTATATTATTATTTGTTATACTTAACATTTCACCCTTACTAATTATCATAAATACATCTGAAGCTGAAGAAGGCTCATTCATTATGAATGTATTATTATCTGAAACTATCCCAATTCTAGGTACGCTATAATTTATAATTATTAGTGTTAAAAATGAGAGAATGTAAAATCCCTTTAAAAAAAAATTTGGCTTATTTTTTTTTAATATTAAAAAAACATTTGCGGCAAAAATTACAGATATCAAAATAATGAGAATTGATAATAATTTACTTTTATATTTTAAAAAAAAAACGTTTAAATAATCAATATCTGATAGATTATAAGTTTCTAATTGATTTTTTGATGCTATTTGATTAATCTTTTCTTGAATTAAATTATCATTATTTTCTCTTTGAATAATTGATAGATAGTAAATCGATTTTTCATAATTATTAAGTTTTTCTTCAATCATAGCCATTTTTAACATCATACTTTCTGAGTAAAATTTATTAATGTAAAATATTGAATCGTATATTTTTTTTGATTTTGCATAATTTTCATTATAAAAAAGTGAGTCAGCATCCTTCAATTCTAATTCTTGAGAAAAAGTATTAAATGAAACTAGTAATAAAACAGTGCTAATAAATTTAATTAGATTCATTGATAATTAATTTCTTTTCATGAGTTGTATCTTCAGTCTCCAAAATTAAAATGTACTCTTCTTTCTTTATAGATTTATTGTAATGAATATGATACGGATTTTGATTTTTATTTAAAATTAAGTCCCATCTATATTGATTTAATTCTTTATTTCCTATATCAGAGTATTTCCATATTATTTCATTATTATGTTTGATACTTATTTTATGATTCTCATAAGACTCAATAAGTGGAGAGATTTGTTGTTGGCTGAAAGTTGCAATTGAGATTAAATTAATAGTCAAAAAGTATAGTATGATTTTTTTCATTGATATAATTTAATAATTTTTAAATAATTAGTTCTCATTATTGTAATGTCGATAACATTTTCTAGTTTTGCGCGTTTCAGTTTCTAAATGA
>Ga0066378_10000682_pt1 | contig 13829 bp, 11 predicted proteins | sample Knorr_S23_td_DCM_FD_70947 | JGI IMG/M metagenome (GOLD analysis project Ga0066378, IMG submission 70947) | Marine microbial communities from Southern Atlantic Ocean transect - Knorr_S23_td_DCM_ad_71m_LV_A | ecosystem: Environmental > Aquatic > Marine > Oceanic | place: Southern Atlantic ocean...
GTGACGATGACTGTTGAGTTGGGTAAGCCCATCGCGATGGATGAGGGTTTGCGTTTCGCGATTCGTGAGGGTGGTCGGACCGTTGGTGCGGGCCGTGTCACCAAAATCATCAAGTGAGGCAATGAGTAATGGCAAAGTCAGATAAGCGTGTGAAAATCACCCTTGAGTGCACCGATTGCAAGCGGCGCAACTACATCACGATGAAGTCGAAGATCAATGATCGCGAACGACTTGAGATGAAGAAATACTGCAGTTTTTGCCGTGGGCACGAGCTTCATAAAGAGACTCGCTGATCTGGCTTTGTAACTGATCGGGAGACGGCTGGTACGCTGACCGTCCCTTTAAGGGCAGTAGCTCAGTTGGTAGAGCATCGGTCTCCAAAACCGACGGTCGGGGGTTCGAGTCCCTCCTGCCCTGCTGCAGCGCTGCTGCGAATGAATACGAAACGACGAATCACATGTCTTTAGACGATCTAAACCGCGAACAGAAGCGCTTGCTGAAGCGCCAAGGAGCCCTCGACGAAAAGGGTGCTCCCACTCGCGCCCCACGTCAGGTGAACCGAAATCGCGTTGGACCTCGTCAATACCTTCGTGAGGTGCGAGACGAGATGCGTAAGGTTGCCTGGCCTGAGCGTCCAGAAGTGGTTCGATACTCACTCATCGTGTTGGTGACCGTGGTGGTGTACACCGCCTACGTCTCGGGGCTTGACTTTGGCCTCGGCTCATTGATGCGGTGGTTCTACGCATGAACTCCGAGGAGAGCAACATGACCGACGACGTAGTACTGAACGACGGTGTGCTCGTTGATGACGCCGACGTCGCCTCTGGTGACAATGAAGGTGCTGACACCGGTGAAGAGAACGCAGAAGACACCGGCGCAGAAGAGGTGGCAGTTCCAGATGAGGACGCTCCGATTGAGGACGACCCCTGGACTCGTCCTGGAAGTTGGTATGTCGTGCATACCCAGTCGGGCTACGAAAAGAAGGTCACCGCAAACCTTCAGGCCCGGATCCAGTCAATGGATATGGAGCACAAGATTTACGAAGTCGTCATCCCAATGGAAGACGTCGTCGAGTTCAAGAACGGCAAAAAGCAGACCGTTCAGCGAAAGGTGTTCCCTGGATATCTTCTCGTCCGCTGCGAGATGGACGACGAGTCGTGGTACTGCATCCGTAACACCCCTGGTGTCACAGGTTTTGTTGGACAAAGCGATCGTGGGCAGCGGCCCGCGCCGCTCCGCCGACGTGAGGTTCGTACGTTCCTCGCTCCAAAGACCGATGGCGCAGAAGCGGCGGCTCGTCCGAAGCCAAAACTCGATTACGAAGTTGGGGAAGCGGTTCGCGTCAAGGAAGGCCCATTCGCCGATTTTGCGGGAGAGATCGCCGAGATCAATGCCGACCATCTCAAACTCAAGGTGCTCGTCAACATTTTCGGGCGCGAGACCCTCGTCGAAATGGACTTCAGTCAGGTGACGAAGCTCTGAGCGTCGGCTCACGGCTGCAATACGATAGGTAACGAAGAGAGAAAACAATGGCTAAGAAGAACGTCGCAGCGATCGTCAAGATTCAAATTGAAGCAGGTAAGGCATCGCCAGCGCCTCCTGTTGGTACTGCGCTTGGTCCACATGGCATCGCCATCATGGATTTCGTCAAGGCCTACAACGCGGCCACCGAGTCACAGGCAGGCACCGTCGTTCCGACCGAAATCACGATCTACGAAGACCGCACATTTGATTTCATCTTGAAGACGCCGCCAACACCGGTTCTCATCCGTCAGAAGGCAGGCATTGCAAAAGCAGCAAGCAACCCGGGAACCGAGACTGCGGCCACCATTTCTGATGCCGATGTTGAAGAGATCGCAAAGATCAAGATGCCCGACCTCAACGCCAACGACCTTGAGGCTGCGAAGCAGCAGGTCCGTGGGACCGCCCGCTCAATGGGAATCTCGACGAGCTGAGGCTCTAGTCACTTCACTAATCACGTTCGATATACACACCATCCGGCCCGGGACAACCTCGCCCGGGGGATGACAACCACTGAGGGAGACAACAATGTCAGGAAAGAAGTACGCAGATTCTCTGAAGGCGTTCGACCGGGAGACGTTTTACGCTCCGACCGAAGCCATCAACATCTTGAAGAGCATCGCGAAAGCAAAGTTTGATGAGACCGTCGAAGTAGCGATCCGCCTCGGCGTTGATCCTCGTAAAGCAGATCAGATGGTTCGCGGAACCGTCGCTCTCCCATCGGGTACCGGTCGCGACGTCCGAGTCGCTGTCTTCGCTGCCGGTCCTGCCGCCGATGAGGCTCGTGCCGCCGGTGCAGACATTGTCGGTGCCGATGACCTTGCTGAGCAGATCGAAGCCGGAAAGATGGACTTTGATCTCACGATTGCTACACCCGACATGATGCCGCTCGTCGGTCGTATCGGCCGCACCCTTGGCCCACGCGGTCTCATGCCAAACCCGAAGACGGGCACCGTCACCACCGACGTCGGTCGAGCAGTGAGTGAATTCAAGGGCGGGAAGGTCGAGTACCGCACCGACCGCTTCGGAAATGTGCACGTGCAACTTGGCAAGGCCTCGTTCACGCCCGAACAGATCGAAGCAAACTTCCGTGCGGTAATCGACGAGATTCAGCGTGCAAAGCCCGCAAGCGCAAAAGGCCGTTACATCCGCAAGATTACGGTGTCGACGACTCAGAGTCCCGGTGTTCGCGTCGACATCGGACGCCTCCGTCCAGATAACGACTGAGGTTTAAAAATGTCGGAGCGCAGATAGCGTTTCGTCGCACATAGCAACCGCTCGCCGAAGACAGTTGGTCCCATGTGGCTTTCCACACGGGGTAATGGATTTCCCGCCAACCGAGGTGCTGCCTCCGAAGTACACCGATGACGGTGTGTGTCGTGTGGTATCGCCGAAATGCGAGCCACCGACATATTTGAAAGGAGGAAAGCACAATGACTGACACTGCCCGTAGAGCACCACGTCAACACAAGGTCGACACCGTTGCTGAGATCAGCAAGCGCCTGCAATCAGCAGATGCCGTATTTGTTTCTGAGTACCGCGGAATGACCGTGAAGGACATCACTGACCTTCGTAATTCGCTGCGTGGTTCAGGCGCCGAGCACACCGTGTACAAAAACACGCTTGCTCGTTTTGCCGCAACCGAGGCCGGAGTCGGGGGCCTCAACGAGATTCTCATTGGACCAACCGCCCTCACATTTGTCGCCGGTGACGTCGCCGCAGCCGCAAAGGCACTTCGCGACGCAGCCAAGGCAAACCCAAGCCTCGTCGTGAAAGGCGGAGTGCTGGGAGAAACCATTCTCTCCGCATCCGATGTAGCAGCACTAGCAGATCTCCCATCCCGCGAAGAGTTGCTCGCCCGTTTCGCCGGCGCGCTGCAGGCACCGCTCGTCAAGACCGCCGGACTGTTGCAGGCAATGCCACGCAACTTCGCCTACGGCCTTGCCGCACTTATCGACAAGCAGGCTGCCTGAGCAGCCACCCCGACCAATCAGTAATTTTCAAACCCATCGAAAGAGGAAAACACCATGTCGACCAAGGAAGAAATTCTCGACGCAATTTCAAACATGTCAGTTATCGAGCTCAAAGAGCTTCTTGATGCCTTCGAAGAGCGCTTCGAAGTAACCGCTGCGGCTCCTGTTGCTGTTGCCGCTGCTCCTGCAGCTGGCGGCGGCGGTGGCGATGCCGGCGTCGAAGAGAAGGACAACTTCGACGTCGTTCTCGCCGACGCAGGTGGCCAGAAGATCCAGGTCATCAAGGTCGTTCGTGAGCTCACGAGCCTCGGCCTCAAGGAAGCTAAGGATCTCGTCGATGGCGCACCAAGCCCCATCCTCGAAGGCGCAGCCAAGGATGCCGCCGAAGAGGCGAAGGGCAAGCTCGAAGAAGCTGGAGCAACCGTCGAACTCAAGTGAGTCTGTGATTTGGTCAAACGGGCCCCGGGGAGTTCACCCCCCGGGGCCCGTTGTCGTAATTGAGGTGCTTGACAGAGGTGGTCTGAATTTTCTACGTTGTCGGCCACAGCACCTCGGCGCCACCGTTTGATGTCACGAAGATGGGGTAATGGCACGTTGACGATCCTCGCCTGACGGCGATAGGATTGAACTTTGCTGTGCGTCGTCGTTTGAACACTCCCTCCGCGTGTGTTTTTTTGGCGCGCTCACTTGACCGACTCGCTAAGAATTTGAGGTGAACCGTGGCCAGTTCGACCACCCGTGAGCGTTATTCCTTTGGCAACCTCGAGGAACCATTAGAGCTTCCCGACTTGCTTGCAATTCAGCGTGAAAGCTTTAAGTGGTTTCTCGAAGAAGGCTTGGCAAACACCTTCCGCGATATTTCGCCGATCAAGGACTTCTCAGAAAATCTTCAGCTCGAACTTGACTTCGATCCGTTTGACCCTGACCTGCGACCAGAGCCGAAGTATTCGGTGGAGCATTGCCGTCAGCACAACATGACTTACCAGTCGCAAATCTTCGTTCGAGCTCGCTTCCTCAACGCGCACACCGGCGAGATCAAAGAGCAGATGCAGTTCATGGGCGAGTTTCCGATGATGACCGAAAAAGGAACGTTCATCATCAACGGCACCGAGCGTGTCGTCGTGTCACAGCTCGTTCGTAGCCCAGGCGTCATCTTTGAGCCGGGTGAGCGCTACCGTCTCCGGAACCTGACGAAGCATCAGCTCGTGAAGGGAACCATTCACCCGTATCGCGGTGAATGGATGGAGTTTGACGTTGAGCACCGCCCCGGAAAGCACGTCACGTGCGGAACCCGGGTTGCTCGTAAGCGCCGCATCGGAATCTTCACGCTGCTTCGTGCGCTCGGTTACGACGAAGAGAATGCTCCTGGCTTCCTTGAGCAGTTTGTTCGCCATTTCGATTTCCTCGAAGACCAATGGGATAAAGAGCGTGACAACGCCCCAACCCGTGAAGAGTCACTCGTCGAGATTTACAAGCGTGCCCGCCCGGGCGAGCCACCAACCGTCGAGTCAGCAAAGGCATACTTCCGTAACGCATTCTTTGAAAGCCGTCGTTACGACCTCAGCCGTGTCGGTCGCTACAAGCTCAACCGCAAGCTAGGAGCTGAAGTCCAGCGCCTCGGACAGATCTTCGATCTGGGTGGAACCAACCTTGACGGTGAGCCGCTACTCGACCTCCCAGAAGAGGGTCAGTACGTCCTGAGCCGTTGCGAAGTGCTCGCAGCAGTGACGTACATGTTGAACCTCGTCAAGCAGGAGCCTGGTTATCGTCTCGATGATCAGGACCACTTCGCGAACCGTCGCATCCGCTCGGTGGGTGAACTCATCCAGAACCAGGTTCGCATCGGCCTGAGCCGCATGGAGCGTGTTGTCCGCGAGCGGATGACAACCCAAGATGTCGAAGCGATCACCCCGAACACCCTGGTCAACATCCGTCCGGTCCAGGCCGCAATTAAAGAATTCTTCGGCACATCCCAGCTGTCACAGTTCATGGACCAGGTGAACCCGCTGTCGGGTCTCACGCACCGCCGCCGCCTCTCAGCCCTCGGCCCTGGTGGTCTCAGCCGTGAGCGCGCAGGGTTCGAAGTGCGTGACGTCCACTTCTCCCACTACGGCCGTATGTGCCCAATCGAGACCCCTGAGGGTCCAAACATTGGGCTTATCGGTGGTCTGTCGAGTTTCGCTCGGGTCAACGAATTTGGATTCATTGAGAGCCCGTACCGTCGTGTTGTTGACGGCCGCGTGACCGGTGAGATCGTCTACATGGCCGCCGACGAAGAAGAGGACTACGTCGTCGCTCAGGCCAACGCTCCGCTCAACCCTGACGGCACGTTCAAGAATCCTCGCGTGCTTGTTCGTCGTTCACCTCAGGCGGCGAGTCTTGACGACCTTCGAAAGATGCTTGAACAGGAAAGCTTCTTCGGTGCAACCACCGACATTGGCTACGTTGCCCCCGCAGAGGTCGACTTTATGGACGTGTCACCGAAGCAGATCGTTTCGGTTGCAACAGCACTGATTCCATTCCTCGAGCACGACGACGCAAACCGTGCACTCATGGGTGCGAACATGCAGCGCCAGGCAGTCCCATTGCTTCGCGCTGAAGCGCCATATATCGGAACCGGCATTGAGAGTCGGGCCGCACGTGACGCTGCCGACCTCATCGAAGCAACCGAAGACGGCGTCGTGACAGAAGTAAGCGGTGAGACGATCACCGTGAACTACACGAAGTCGGGCAAGACCACATACCTCCTGTCGAAATTCCGTCGCTCGAACCAAGACACCTGCATTAACCATCGCGTGCGGGTTGCCGAGGGCGAAAAGGTCAAGAAGGGAACAGTGCTCGCAGACGGTCCGTCAACCGACCGAGGTGAACTCGCTCTCGGAAAGAACCTCCTCGTGGCATTCATGCCGTGGGAGGGCTACAACTTCGAGGACGCCATCATCTTGTCGGAGCGGCTCGTGAAAGACGATGTGTTGACGTCGATCCACATTCACGTTCACGAGATCGACGCCCGTGACACCAAGCTCGGTCCAGAAGAGATCTCGCGCGACATCCCAAATCTCTCCGACGACATCCTCGCCGACCTCGATGACCGTGGAATTATCCGTATCGGTGCCGAAGTTGGACCCGGTGACGTTCTCGTCGGAAAGGTCACACCAAAAGGTGAAACCGAACTCACCCCAGAAGAGCGGCTCTTACGTGCGATCTTCGGTGAAAAGGCTCGCGAAGTTCGAGACACCAGCCTCAAAGTTCCGCATGGAGAGTCTGGAAAGGTCATCGACGTCAAGGTGTCAAACCGCGATGACGGCGACGAACTCGCTCCTGGAGTGAACCAACTCGTTCGCGTGTACGTCGCTCAGACCCGCAAGATTTCAGTGGGCGACAAACTCGCTGGACGCCACGGCAACAAGGGTGTCATTTCAAAGGTGCTGCCGGTTGAAGACATGCCGTACCTTGCGGACGGTTCACCGGTCGATATCATCCTCAATCCGCTTGGTGTTCCAAGCCGAATGAACGTTGGCCAGGTGCTTGAAGCGCACCTCGGCTATGGCGCTCGTTGGGGATGGTCTGATGCATCTGGCGAAACCGTTGGCAATGCGCCCGTGCGTGGTGTCGAGCGGAAAACTCGTCCGAGCACCGATCCATCGGTCTTCGTGTCGACACCAGTCTTCGACGGTGCCAACTGGGACGAGGTCGAAAAGGCTGGCAAGCACCCAACTATTCAGCAGGTGCTTGGCAACCTCACCCCGGAAAGCGTCGACGGCGACCGGCTGATCGGCACCAACGGTAAGGCAACCCTCTTTAACGGTCGTACCGGCGAGGCCTATGACAACCCGGTGACGGTTGGCTACATGTACATCTTGAAACTCGCCCACTTGGTCGACGACAAGATTCACGCCCGCTCAACCGGTCCATACTCGATGATCACTCAGCAGCCGCTCGGTGGTAAAGCCCAGTTCGGCGGACAGCGCTTCGGTGAGATGGAAGTGTGGGCCCTCGAGGCCTACGGTTCCGCCTACTGCTTGCAGGAACTTCTCACGATCAAGAGTGATGACGTTCTCGGCCGCATCAAGGTGTACGAGGCCATCGTAAAGGGTGACAACATCCCAGAACCCGGCGTGCCAGAGAGCTTCAAGGTCCTGATGAAAGAGATGCAGGCGCTCTGCATCAACGTTGAGGTACTCGGCGACGACGGCCGCGAGATCGAGATGCGTGATCTTGACGACGACATCCATCGCACGATGGAAGATCTCGGTATCGATATTTCCCGACCTGAGCGTGGCGCAGACGACGACGACAGCCGTCAACGCGCAAGCCGCTGATCAACCTGACACGAACGAGAACGAACGAAGAGGAACGAAGGAACCGACATGCTTGACGTCAACATGTTCGACCAACTGAAGATCGGGCTGGCAACCGCTGACCAGATCCGCATGTGGTCACACGGTGAAGTAAAGAAGCCAGAGACCATCAACTACCGCACGCTGCGCCCAGAAAAGGAAGGTCTCTTCTGCGAGAAGATTTTCGGACCAACCCGCGACTGGGAGTGCTACTGCGGTAAGTACAAGCGAGTCCGCTTCAAGGGCATTATTTGTGAGCGTTGCGGCGTTGAAGTGACCCGCTCGAAGGTTCGTCGTGACCGCATGGGACACATCGAGCTCTCAGCGCCTGTCGTTCACATCTGGTACCTCCGCGGTACACGTTCATGGCTTGCGTACCTGCTCGCCGGTCTCGAACCTCGCGAGGAACTCAAAGCAAAGCAGCTTGAGAAAGTCATCTACTTCGCAGCCAACCTCGTGACCTGGGTTGATGAAGACCGTCGTCACGAAGATCTTTCAAGCCTCGAGGCCGAGTATCTCGCCGAAAAGGACGAGCTCGAAAAAGAACTCGAACTTGAGATCGACCGTCGTTATAAAGAACTCGAAGCGGAAGCAGAAATTGCCGAAGCCGAAGGTGTTGATGCTAAGAAACTTCGTCGCGATGCCGATAAAGAAATTGAAGCCCTGCGCGAGCGCTACATGGCTGAGATCGATCTGGTTCAGCGTGCCTGGGAAGAGTTCAAGGGCATGCACTCGCGGCTCATTCTCGAAGACGAATTGCTGTGGCGCGAACTCACCGACCGTTACGGCGAGTACTTCGAAGGTGGCACTGGCGCCGACGCCATCAAGTCTCTGATTGATCGAATCGACTTCGATGAAGAAGAGCGCAAACTCCGTGAGGCAATCGACCCACAAGAGGGCCAGAAGCCGCTCAGCGCTCAGCGTAAGCAGAAGGCAATTAAGCGTCTAAAGATCGTCGCATCGTTCAACCGTCGTGTTGACGCTGACGATCCGTCGAGCCAACGCTTGAATGACCCTCGTGCAATGATCCTCGATGTCGTTCCGGTAATCCCACCAGAGCTCCGCCCGATGGTGCAGCTCGACGGTGGCCGATTCGCCACCAGCGACCTCAACGATCTCTATCGCCGCGTGATCAACCGCAACAACCGCTTGAAGCGCCTACTTGATCTTGGAGCCCCTGAGATCATCGTCAATAACGAAAAGCGCATGCTGCAAGAAGCTGTGGACGCCTTGTTTGACAATGGTCGCCGGGGACGTCCAGTCACCGGCCCAGGAAACCGTCCACTGAAGTCACTGTCCGACATGTTGAAGGGCAAGCAGGGACGATTCCGTCAGAACCTTCTCGGTAAGCGGGTTGACTACTCCGGTCGTTCGGTCATCGTTGCTGGCCCAACCCTGAAACTGCACCAGTGCGGTCTTCCCAAGTTGATGGCACTCGAACTCTTCAAGCCGTTTATCATGAAGCGCCTCGTCGAACTCGACGTTGCGCAAAACATTAAGACCGCAAAGCGTATGGTTGAGCGTCGTCGCCCGCAGGTATGGGACGTGCTCGAAGACGTCATTAAGGAGCACCCTGTTCTGTTGAACCGTGCGCCTACCTTGCACCGTCTCGGTATCCAGGCGTTCGAGCCAGTTCTCGTCGAAGGCAAGGCCCTTCAGATTCACCCGCTCGTGTGTACAGCGTTCAACGCTGACTTCGACGGCGACCAGATGGCTATCCACGTGCCGCTCTCCGCTGAAGCGCAAGCTGAAGCTCGGGTGCTCATGCTGAGCGCGAACAACATCTTGTCACCGCAGTCAGGTCGTCCAATCGTGACCCCAACCCAAGACATGGTGATCGGTGCGTTCTACCTCACCGAATTTGTTGAGGGTTCGAAGGGCGAGGGTCGTGTGTTCCGCCATAACTGGGAAGCCATCAAGGCCTACGACGCTGGCGAACTTGACTTGCACGCCGAGATCGAGATGCGCCCTGCTGGCGCCGAAAAGTATCGTTCGACATTGGGTCGAGTGCTCTTCGAAGAGGCGCTCCCAGCGGACTTCACAGAACGCTTCGGCCACATTGACACGGTGCTCCGCAAGCGTGAGCTCGGCATCATCGTCGAGCAGTTGTCGGACAACTACTCCAACGCAGAAGTCGCCGCATCGCTCGATGGCATCAAAAACATCTCCTACCGCTTTGCGTCCCAGTCGGGTTTGACGGTCTCAATCGATGACGTCCGCACCCCAGACACGAAGAAAGCGATTCTTGAAGATCACGAGTCGCAGGCTGAAAAGGTTGAGCAGCAGTTCAAACGAGGCATCATCACCGACGGTGAGCGTCGCCAGCAAGAGGTTCGTATTTGGACTGACGCAACCAACGCCGTGACCCGTGACATGGAGACAGAGTTCAAGTCACAGCGCTTCAACCCGATCGACATGATGGTCGGCTCTGGTGCTCGTGGAAACATGACCCAGATGCGTCAGATCGCCGCTATGCGTGGTCTCGTTGCGAACCCTCGTGGTGACATGATCCCTCGTCCGATCAAGTCGAACTTCCGCGAAGGGCTTGAGACTCTCGAGTACTTCATTGCAACACCCGGCGCCCGCAAGGGTCTCGTCGACACCGCGCTTCGTACCGCTGACTCGGGCTACTTGACTCGCCGTCTCGTCGACGTTGCTCAGGAACTCATCATTCGTGAAGAAGATTGTGGCACTACGCTCGGAGTGTGGATTGAAAACGTTGCCCCTGACACGGCGAACACTCGCTCGCACCTCGAGACCAAGTTGTTTGGCCGTGCGCTCCTCAGCGATGTTGAATTGTCAGAAGCGCTACCCGATGGACGCAAGACCCTCGAGCGCAACACGATTATCGGCGACCTCGAGATGGCTGCCCTTCGTGACGACGCCGCAGTTGACCGTGTTCGGGTGCGCTCAGTTCTCACCTGCGATGCCGAACTCGGCGTGTGTGCAATGTGCTACGGCCGTTCGCTCTCAACCGGTAAGGCGATTGAACTCGGTGAAGCGGTTGGCGTTATCGCTGCACAGTCGATTGGTGAGCCGGGTACTCAGCTGACCATGCGTACCTTCCATACCGGTGGTGTTGCCGGTAAGGACATCGCTGGCGGTCTGCCCCGTGTAGTTGAGCTTTTCGAGTCACGTACGCCGAAAGGTTCGGCACGCTTGTCACCGGCTTCAGGTGTCGTGCGAATTGGTGAAGACGAAGGAAAGGGTGTTCCAGTCGTTGTTGTCGACGATGCTGGAGATGAACACCCGATCGTGCTTCCACTCGGTGCACGCCCTCTGCCTGAGGTGGTCGACGGAGCAGAAATTCGCGCAGGTGATCCGATCACTGACGGACCGTTTGATCCGAAAGAACTCATGGAAATCAAGGGTCCTCGCGAAACGCAGATGTACCTGGTTGAAGAAGTGCAGCGTGTCTACCGAGACCAGGGTGTGTCGATCCATGACAAGCACATCGAACTCATCGTTCGTCAGATGACGCGCCGCATCGCCGTTTCAGAACCAGGATCAACCGATTTCCTTCCCGGCGAACGAGTTGATGCGAAGCGGTTCCGAGACACAAACCGGGCGATGGTGGAGTCTGGTGAACGCCCCTCAGAGGGCCGTCCAGAAATTATGGGCATCACCAAGGCATCGCTTGCCACCGAGTCATGGTTGTCTGCTGCGTCATTCCAGGAGACGACCCGAGTGCTCACCGAGGCTGCGATCGACGGCAAGTCCGACGGCCTCATCGGCCTTAAGGAGAACATCATCATCGGCAAGCTCATCCCAGCCGGTACCGGCATGATGCGCTACCGCGAGTTCTCCGTGCAGGCTCCTGACTACGAGCCGATGACGTATTACTCAAGCGAGGTTGAGGACGATGACCCGGCCGCAGCGCTCGCCCGTATCTTCGAAACAGCAGCAGTTGGTGATGCCGCAGCAGCTGACGGTGACTGACAGGTTGCCGGTTTTCGTATCCACTCATAACATTCCGGGGTCTGTGTAACGAGCAACTTGGCTCAGCACAGAACCGATATACGCAACAACGAGAAGGTTAACGTGCCAACAATTCAACAGCTCGTCCGCCAGGGACGCCAGTCGAAGTTCACCAAGAGCAAGACCCCGGCATTGAAGGGTTCCCCTCAGCGCCGAGGCGTTTGCACCCGCGTGTACACCACGACTCCGAAGAAGCCGAACTCGGCGCTTCGCAAGGTTGCCCGTGTTCGCCTTTCGAGTGGCATTGAAGTGACGGCCTACATTCCTGGCGAGGGCCACAACCTTCAGGAGCACTCGATTGTTCTCGTCCGCGGTGGTCGCGTTCGTGACCTGCCCGGTGTTCGCTACAAGATCATCCGTGGCGCCCTCGACGCAGCCGGAGTAAAGAATCGCAAGCAAGCCCGTAGCCGCTACGGCGCGAAAGCAGAGAAGTAAGTCATGCCACGTAAAGGTCCAGCCCCACGTCGCGAGCTCGTCGCCGACCCGGTGTACCGTTCACCTGTCGTCACACAGCTCATCAACAAAGTCATGTTGCACGGCAAGCGCAGCACCGCCGAGCGCATCGTGTACGACGCAATGGATCTCATCGCAAGCCGCACCGGTGACGATGCACTCGACACCGTTCGCCGTGCAATTGACAACGTGAAGCCACCCCTCGAGGTGCGTAGCCGCCGTGTCGGTGGTGCCACTTATCAGGTGCCCGTTGAGGTTCGCCCTCGCCGTGCATCGACCCTCGCGATCCGTTGGATCGTCGAGTACTCCCGTGCCCGCCGCGAGCGGACCATGGCCGAGTGTCTCGCTGCTGAACTCATGGACGCAGCAAATGGCCTCGGAGCTTCGATGAAGAAGCGAGACGATATGCAGAAGATGGCCGAGTCGAACAAGGCCTTCGCCCACTACCGCTGGTGATCAACCCGATCGCTAACTTTTTTGCCCTTTGACATCCCCCAGACCTGACGACCGAACGGAAGTGACCTGTAATGGCCAAGCGTGAGTTCCCACTTGAGCGCACCCGAAACATCGGGATCATGGCGCACATCGACGCCGGAAAGACCACGACAACAGAACGAATCTTGTACTACACCGGAAAGAGTTACAAGATCGGTGAAGTACACGACGGCGCAGCGACCATGGACCACATGGCGCAGGAGCAGGAGCGGGGGATCACTATCACCTCGGCCGCGACGACGTGCGTCTGGGATGACCATCGCATCAACATCATTGACACGCCGGGTCACGTGGACTTCACCATCGAGGTTGAGCGTTCACTTCGCGTGCTCGACGGGGCCGTCACCGTGTTCGACTCGGTTGCCGGCGTTGAGCCACAGACGGAGACCGTGTGGCGTCAAGCCAACAAATACAACGTGCCCCGATTCTGCTATGTCAATAAAATGGACCGCATCGGTGCGAACTTCTACCGCACGGTGGAAATGGTGGAGAGCCGTTTGCAGGCCAACCCACTCGTCATCCAGCTTCCTGTTGGAGCGGGTGGCCCTGAGTCAAATGAGCCATTTGCTGGCCTTGTCGACCTTGTCAAGATGAAAGCACTCATTTGGCAGGACGAAGAACTTGGCGCCAAATGGGATGAAGTTGACATTCCAGATCACATGGTCGACAGCGCCAACGATTACCGCGAGCGCATGATGGAGACCATCGCAACTTCAGATGAAGAGGTGATGGAGAAGTATCTCGGTGGCGAAGAGGTCTCGATTGCAGAGATCAAACGAGCGATTCGTGCGGGAACCCTCGCCGGCGATTTCGTTCCAATTCTGTGTGGATCGGCCTTCAAGAACAAGGGTGTTCAGCCCATGCTCGATGCCGTCATCGATTACCTCCCATCACCTATCGATATTGAGCCAGCGCAAGGAACGAACCTTCGCGGTGATGAGGAGATCTTGCGGGGCCCGGACGACGATGCATTCGCTGCCCTTGCGTTCAAGATCGTCGCAGACCCGTTCGGCAAACTCACCTATTTCCGTGTGTACTCGGGCGAAATCGCCAAGGGTGAAGAGTTGTA
>Ga0066378_10000683_pt1 | contig 13828 bp, 11 predicted proteins | sample Knorr_S23_td_DCM_FD_70947 | JGI IMG/M metagenome (GOLD analysis project Ga0066378, IMG submission 70947) | Marine microbial communities from Southern Atlantic Ocean transect - Knorr_S23_td_DCM_ad_71m_LV_A | ecosystem: Environmental > Aquatic > Marine > Oceanic | place: Southern Atlantic ocean...
TAGTGAACTCTAACTCTATTGCCTGGTGCTGCATTAGGACCAGTTCCTTTTTTTGTAATTACGTAACGTAATCCAGACTCAGTTTTTACTGCATCAATGTTGTTATTACTTAAGTAAGTATCAATCAATTCTAAATCAACTGATAATTGTTTTGCATTTTCTAATTCCATTTCTTTTTCTCTTTCCATGTTTTGAATTTCCATTTTTTCATAAAGATCTTTTTGATAAATAGCAAACTCATCCTGAGACATTATATCCTTAACTCCTAAATAAAAAGACATAGATTCATCCTTTAAAGAATCAGGAAAGGAAACCCCAGTTGGAGCATTACTGAAAAACTGATCTAATGTTAACTGAAAAAATACGCTATCACCTTTTTTTAAATAACCTAATACCTCATATATATATCCTCTGTTGCTCCATGTTGAATCTTTTTGTATTATAACAGGTTGATCACCACTTCTATTAAAAAGCTCTGTTCCTTCGTAATCAAAATACTGTAAATTAAAAAGCATTATCTCATCATCTTTTATTTGATTCCCAGATCCATTTTTAAAATATTTAAGTAATACCCCATTGTCCAAAGTTTTTTCTTTATCAATACACGATGAGATTATAAATATGAGAGAGAGAATTTTAATATAATTCATAATCAATAATTTAATTTATGAGAATATTTTGAAATAGATTTCAAAAGTTTATCCAAAGCTACTGAAAGTTTGCAATCTAAACTTCCACCAGCTGCATTTTTATGACCTCCTCCGTTGAAATGAGTTTTAGCAAAATTATTTACTGAAAACTGTCCAACTGATCTAAAAGAGAACTTGATCCTTTCTTTAGTCTCAATCATAAGAATAGCCATATTAACTTTTGATATTGACAAAGCAAAATTAACTAATCCCTCAGTATCCCCTTTTTTAAAGTTATGGTCTTTCAATTCTTTTCTAGATAATGAAATAAAAGCTACATTACCATTAGATATAATCTCTAATTTTTGTGATAGAGCAAAGCCAATTAGCTTAATCTTATCGATAGAATTATTATCATAAATCTCACGATTAATTTTTGAAATATTAATACCTCTATTAATAAGATCAGATATAATTCTATGAACTTTAGATGAGGTAGAAGGAAATTTAAATGATCCAGTATCAGTTAGTATTCCAGCGTAAATACACTCAGAAATTTTCTTATCAATTGATTTTTTATCCATAAAATACATCAAATCATAAACTAATTCAGCGGTTGCAGATGCTGAAGCATTATGAATTGAATAATTATAGAATTTAGTTGGCTCTAAGTGATGATCAATAAGAATTTTTGATGCTCTTGAAACTTCTATAAGATCTCCTAATTCTTTGATTCTATCAAGATTATTAAAATCAAGACAAAATATAACTTCAGACTCTTCAATTTTTTTGGAAGATTTTTTTTTATTATCTGAAAAATTAATCAGATCCTCGTCACCAACCATCCAAGACAAATAATTTGGGTAATCATTAGGAATAATAGTACAAACTTCATGACCCATCTTATCTAAAAAAGAATGTAATCCTATTGAAGATCCCAAAGCATCTCCATCTGGATTAATGTGTGTAGTTATCACAATTCTTTTTTTATCAGCCAGTAAGTTCTTTATATCTTCCATGGTTATTATAATGGATGCAAAAGTCAATAATTTTATTGTAAACTAAAAAATATTACAAATAAGAGATTCAAACAATCTTTTATATTAGAAAACAATAATTTATGTTTGCAAAAAAAAAATGGCAGGAAATAAAACATTTACAATTATAAAACCTGATGCATTTAGAGCTGGTAATTCTGGGTCAATAATCAAAATTATCGAAAAAGCAGGGTTTGGTATTCAAAATATGAGACTTTTGGAAATGGATATGGAAATGGCTTCTAATTTCTATTCTATTCATAAAGAAAGACCATTCTTTGAAAGGTTATGTAATTACATGTGCTCTGGTCCAATTATAGTAATAGAATTACAAAAGGATAACGCAGTGAGTGATTTCAGAAAATTAATAGGATCAACAAACCCTGAAGATGCCGAAGAGGGAACTATAAGAAAATTATATGCAACTTCAATTGAAGCAAATGCAATTCATGGATCTGACTCAGACGAGAATGCTGAAATTGAAATAAATTTTTTCTTTTCCTAATTATTTTTTCTTTGTAATCCAAAAGTTGTTAAGGCCCTGACCTAGAGATAAATTAATTTTTGATTCCTGAATTAGTTCTAGTAAAGCAAGAAAATTATATATAACTAGTATTTTGATTGGATTTTGTTCAATCAATCTTGCAAATGAAACTTTAGATTTTGATTTTAAAAGGTTTACTAAAAATTTTTTTTGTTCGTTTATAGAGTATGGATATCTAAATATTTCATGACTAGGTTTATTTTTTTCAATATTATAACGATCTATTGAATTTTTGAATACAACTAAAAGCTTATATAAATCCACATCTTGTAGCTCTGTTTCTACTTTTGCTCTCTCACTTAAAATATTAATTTCATTTGTTAAATTTCCTCTGGACTGCTTCATTAACCTATCTGCTTCAAGTAATGAAAAATCATCTATTACAGATTTAAATTTTTTATATTCAATTAGATGACTGACTAGTTCATCTCTTGGGTCAATCTCATTTCCTTCGTCATCTACAGATAATCTTGGCAGAAGCATCCTGGATTTTATCCTCATCAATGTTGCAGCAACAACAATAAACTCACTAGCAACTTCAATATTCATTTTTTCCAGCTCGTAAATGTAATCAAGAAAATCTTTGGTAATATTGGAAATTGGTATGTCCATAATATCAATTTCATCCCTTTCTATGAAGAATAATAATAGATCGAAAGGACCTTCAAAAAGTGGTATTTTTATTTCGTAGCTCATTTACATATCATGTGTCATCATAAACTAAAACTTTTCAGGATCAAATAAAATAATTCTTTTGAATAAAATTCATAGATTTATAAACTAAAAACTAAAAAGTAAGTATAAGTTTTATACAAACTATGAACAATAAATCATTCGAGTATTTAGATAAGATTACATTTCCTGAAGATCTTAGAAACTTTAGAAAAAAAGATCTCAAAAACATCTGTGAAGATTTAAGACAATATATTATTAATTCAATATCTGAAAATGGAGGGCATTTTGGAGCTAGTCTTGGTGTTGTTGAATTAACTGTTGCTCTACACTATGTATATAACACACCTGAAGACAAAATAGTTTGGGATGTTGGCCACCAAGCATATGGTCACAAAATTCTCACTGGAAGAAAGGATTTATTTCATACAAATAGAGTCTATAAAGGGTTATCAGGTTTCCCCAAAATATCAGAAAGTGAATATGACACTTTTGGGGTTGGCCATTCTTCTACTTCAATATCTGCTGCCCTTGGTATGTCAATAGCTTCAAAACATATGGGTGACAATGAAAGACAACACATTGCAGTCATTGGAGATGGAGGTATGACTGGAGGTATTTCTTTTGAAGGGATGAATCATGCTGGAGATACTGATAGTAATATTACAATAATTCTTAATGATAATTGTATGTCGATTGATCCTAATGTTGGAGCATTAAAAAAATATTTAACTGATATATCTACATCACCAACATTTAATAATATAAGAGATGATATATGGAAAGTTCTTGGAAAACTAAATAAAGTTGGTAAAACTGCGAGAAGTTTTGGTAAGACAATAGAGAAAAGTTTAAAATCATTTGTTTTAGACAATTCAAATTTATTTGAAGCTTTAAACTTACGTTATTTTGGCCCAATTGATGGACATGATATTAATCACTTAGTAAAAACCCTAGAATATTTAAAGAGAATCCCAGGCCCTAAGCTTTTACACTGTATAACTAAAAAAGGAAAAGGATACAGTCTAGCGGAGAAAAATCAAACAAAATGGCACGCAACCGGAAAGTTTGATATTGAGTCTGGTGAAAGCTTAAGTTCAAAAAATGTCAAAAAGTCTCCCCCAAAATATCAAGATGTTTTTGGTAATACGATCGTAGAGTTAGCAGAAAAAAATGAGAAAATAATGGGAATAACACCTGCTATGCCCTCAGGTTCATCATTAAACATTATGATGAAAAAGATGCCAGATAGGGCCTTTGATGTTGGGATTGCCGAACAACATGCTGTAACATTTAGTGCCGGACTAGCTACTAGAGGGATAATTCCTTTTTGTAATATTTATAGTACTTTCATGCAAAGAGCATATGATCAAGTTATACATGATGTTTGCATACAAAACTTACCTGTTATATTTTGTTTAGATAGAGCTGGAGTAGCCGGATCTGATGGCCCTACTCATCATGGGGCGTATGATGTTGCTTATATGCGTTGCATACCAAATATGATTGTTTCAGCACCAATGAATGAATCTGAACTAAGAAATTTAATGTTTACTGCTCAAAAATTGAATTCTGGTCCATTTACAATTAGGTACCCAAGAGGTAAAGGTGTATTGACAGATTGGAAAACTCCAATGGAAATGATTAAAGTTGGAACTGGAAGAGTAATATGTGAAGGAGAAGATATTGCAATTCTTTCTATTGGTCATATTGGAAATTATGTTACTAAAGCAATTGAAAAATTAAATAAAGAAAATATTCACCCGTCACATTATGACATGAGATTTGTTAAGCCTCTTGATGAAAAATTGTTACATAAGATTTTAAAGAAACATAAATTTATCTTAACAGTTGAAGATGGCTGTATAATTGGTGGGTTTGGGTCTGCAATTTTAGAATTTATGTCAGAAAATAATTATTCTAATTCCTTACAACGACTGGGTATCCCTGATAAAATTATTGAACATGGGTCTCAGGAAGAATTGTATAAAGAATGCAATTACGATGATCTCTCTATCTATAATTTCTCAAAAAAAATGCTAAACTTCAAAGGAGAAAAATTTGAAGAAATACTTATTTAGTTTTATTAATTATTTTTTTTAATTCAGAAATAAATAAAAATATTTCATAGAAAGAATTATACAGTGGAACAGGAGCTACTCTAATTACATCTGGTTTTCTATAATCAATAACAAATTTTTTATTCAACTCCTCAAATACCTTTTTAGCATTTTTTTTGAATAACAATGATAATTGAGCTCCTCTCTTATTTATTGAAGAAGGTGTAATAATTTTGAAAGAGGTTTCTTCTGGATCAACCAAAAGTAATCCGTCATATAGAAATTTCGTAAGTTCTTTTGATTTTCTAAATATATTTTTCATTCCAACTTTGTCAAATACTTTTAGTGCTGCCAAATGCATATCTAAAAGAATTACCGGTGGATTACTCAAAACCCAAGCTTCAGCAGAATTATCAGGATCATAGTTTTTTTCCATTTCAAATCTAGTAGATAATTTATTTCCCCACCAGCCTTCAAACCTATTAAGATCTTTATTTAAATGTTTTTTATTAATATATATTCCTGATATCCCTCCAGCTCCAGAGTTTAAATATTTATAACTACACCACGTCGCAAAGTCAATATCTAATTCATTTAAATCAATTTTAACATTCCCTATTGCATGAGCTAAATCGACACCAAATACAATATCATTATCTCTACAAACCTTTGAAATTTTTTTTAGGTCAATTAACTGTCCATTATAGTATTGAATCCCAGGTAATATAACTAGAGATAAGGATTCTTTATTATCCATAATTTTTTTAATTACAATTTCTTCATCAATCAAATACTCCTTATCAACTCTTATATCTAAAACTGAACTCGAATCATAACCGTGGAATTGTAATTGTGAGTTTACCACATATCTATCTGAGGAGAAAGCATTTTCTTCTATCAAAATTTTATTTTTATTTTTTGATGGTTTAAAAAAAGATACCATTAATAGATGTAGGTTAAGGGATAATGCATTCATTATAGCAATTTCATTACTAGAACAACCAAGCATATCTTTCAATATGTTTTTAATTTTATCTTGTATTTCAATCCAAGGATAATTTCCTGAAAAGTGAGCTTCAACTGCTTCTGATTTCCATTGTTCTAAATGTCGATTTATAATTATATCTAGAGACTTGTGTTTTAAACCAAGTGAATTTCCGCAAAAATAAATTTTATCGTCTTTGTTACCTTTTCCGTAATCAAACTCATTTTTAACCCAAGAGATTGGATCTTGAGAATCCATTTTTAAAGCATCTTGTTTTTTCATATATTGAATATAAATAATAAAGAAAATAAAATCATGAATCTTTCATTAAAAGGTATAAGAGCAATTGTTTGTGGAAGCACTCAAGGTATTGGAAAAGCCATAGCATTAAAACTAGCATTACAAGGTGCTGCTATAACATTAATAGCTAGAGACAAAAAAAAATTGATAGCAACCCAAAAAAAACTTAACTCTATAAATAAAAATGATCATAATTTTATTGTCTCTGATTTCAATGATCTCAAATTATTAAAAACAAGATTCAACGACTATCTTAAATTAAATATAAAACCAACTATTCTTGTAAATAATACAGGAGGTCCGCCACCAGGTCTGATATCAAAAGCTAGTTTAGATGATTTTGAAAAATATATGAAAATGCATCTTCATTGTAGCCATTATTTATCAACATCATTAATCCCTATTATGCAAGAAAAAAAGTTTGGTAGAATAATCAATATAATCTCCATATCAGTAAAGGCACCTATAGATAATTTAGGAGTTTCTAACACTGTAAGGTGGGCAATGGCTAGCTGGGCAAAAACATTATCAAATGAAGTTGCTGAATATGGAATAACTGTTAATAATATATTACCTGGGTTTACTGATACAGAAAGACTTCAAAGTCTGTTGAAAAGTAGGGCTATTAATTTAAAAAAAACAATAAAAGAAATTACAAATAATACCGTATTAAATATTCCAGCTAAAAGATTTGGGAAACCTGAAGAGGTAGCAGATGCTACATCTTTTTTATGTAGTAAATCAGCCAGTTATATAAATGGTATTAATTTACCTATAGATGGTGGTTTCTCTAAAAGTCTGTAAATCTTTCTTTTAAAAAATGAATAAAAGGAAAGCTATTAAATACTCCAAAGATTTTATTATTGCTGACGGTCATATTGATTTACCATATAGATTATATAAAGAGGGTTTAATATTTAAAAAAAACATAAATCTAAATAATGAAACTTCAGGAAATTTCGATATACCAAAAGCAAGAAGAGGAGGATTAAATTGTCCGTTTATGGCAATATATATTCCTTCAGAAAAATTAGAGGATGAGGCTTATTCATTTGCTAATTCACTAATTGATCTTGTTAAAAATATAATTAAATACAATGATAAATTTGCTCCCGCTCTAAATCCAACTCAAGTTATCGAAAACTTGAATAACGATAAAATATCATTACCTATGGGTATTGAGAATGGTTCTGCAATAGGTAATAACCTTAAAAATCTAAATTACTTTTTTAATAGAGGGATAAGATATATAACCTTAACACATGCAAAGAATAATCAAATCTGTGATTCATCTTACGATACAAATAAGAAATGGAATGGTTTAAGTGATTTTGGGAAATTATTAATAAATGAAATGAATAATATAGGAATGATGATTGATGTATCGCATGTTTCAGATAAAACATTTTATGATATTTTAGAAATAACTAATAAACCATTAATAGCATCTCACTCATCTCCAAGAAATTTTACACCAGGTTTTGAAAGAAATATGAGTGATAATATGATTAAAAGTCTTGCAGAAAATAATGGTATTATAATGATAAACTTTGGATCATCATTCATTAATAAGAAATCTAATATTTTATATGCTGAAATTCAAGAATCAGTAGAAAGTTGGAGATTAAATAAAGGATACGAAATTAATGACATAGAGGTGGCTAAAAAGCGAGAGGAGTTAATAAAAAATAAAAATCCATTTGCAGACCTTGAAGATGTACTAATAGCAATAGATCATGTAAAAAATTTAGTTGGCGATGATTTTATAGGATTTGGATCTGATTTTGATGGACTTGGAGATTCTTTACCAAATAACTTAAAAAATGTATCATATTACCCTATGATTTTAGAGGGCTTACTCAATAGAGGATATTCTAAAGAAAGTATTGAAAAAATTTGTTATAAAAACCTATTCAGAGTGTGGGATACTAACCTCCAAAATCATCAAACCTGATATTTTCATCAGGAACTCCCATATCATCTAGCATTTTTAGAACTGCCTGATTCATAAGAGGAGGACCACACAGATAATATTCTACATCCTCAGGTTCATCATGTTTACTTAAATAATTATCATAAAGAACTTGATGTATAAAACCTTCATAACCATCATTTTTATCTTCTAACTTCTTCTTAATTGACCAATTATCTTCAGGTAACGGCTCGGATAGTCCGACATAAAAATTAAAGTTTTTGAAATCATCTTCTATTTTCCTAAAATGATCCATATAAAACAATTCTTTTTTAGATCTTCCTCCATACCAATAGGACACTTTTCTTTTAGTTTTCTGAGTATGAAATAAATGAAATATATGAGACCTTAATGGAGCCATACCAGCACCACCACCAATATAAATCATTTCTCTTTCTGTTTCGTTTATATGAAACTCACCGTATGGTCCCGAAATTGTAATTTTATCACCAGGCTTTCTTGAAAAAACATATGAAGAACATATTCCAGGATTAACTTCCATCCAGTTATTATTTGCTCTATCCCATGGGGGCGTTGCTATTCTTATATTAAGCATAATGATATTACCCTCTGCTGGATGGTTAGCCATAGAGTATGCCCTAAAGATAGGCTCATCATTTTTCATCTTCAAAGGCCATAAATTAAACTTATCCCAATCTCCTTTAAAAACATCTTTCTTATGCCCTAAATCAGGATGAGGGCTAATATCCATTTCTTTAAAATTAATTTCAGTTTCTGGTACATCAATTTGTATGTATCCTCCTGATTCAAAATCGAGAGTCTCTCCTGGTGGAAGTTTAACAACAAACTCTTTAATAAAAGTTGAAACATTATAATTTGAAATAACTTCACATTCCCATTTTTTGATACCAAAAATCTCCTCTGGTATTTCAATCTTCATATCTTGCTTTACCTTAACTTGACATGAAAGCCTAACGTTTGATGACTTTTCAACTCTTGATAAATGACCAACTTCCGTAGGCAAAACATCGCCGCCTCCTTCGGAAACAGTACACTTACACATAGCACAGGTTCCACCACCACCACATGCAGATGGCAAAAACATTTTTTGAGCTGATAATGTTGATAAAAGCGTTGATCCGGCAGGAGCAATAATTGGATTATCACTGTCACCATTAACTACTATGCTTACATCCCCTGACTGCACAAGTTTTGACTGAGCAAAAAGAAGAATAAAAACTAGCATTAAAATAACTAGTGAAAAGGCAATAACAGATGTAAAAATAGTTAGTGACACAACAACTAAATAATAAATTTTTGACAAATATAAATCAGAAAAATATTAGTTATAAAATATTTTAATATAAAAAAAACAACTAGTTTTTAAGTAGCTTAATAAGCTTGGATATCTTTGTTTTTAAGTCTCTTCTATCAACAATAAAGTCAATAAATCCGTGCTCAATTAAAAATTCAGATCTTTGAAATCCTTTGGGTAAGTTAGACCCTATTGTTTCTTTAATAACTCTTGGTCCAGCAAAACCTATTAATGCTCCTGGCTCAGCTAAATTAAAGTCACCTAACATTGCAAAAGATGCACTAACACCTCCTGTGGTTGGATCAGTCATTAATGATATATAAGGAATTTTTTGTTTTGATAAAAGAGATAGTTTTGCTGATGTTTTAGCCATTTGCATAAGAGAGAAAGTTGACTCCATCATTCTTGCTCCACCAGATTTTGAAATTATCATAAGAGGAGCTTTACTTTTTAATGAATAATCAATTGCTCTAGATATTTTCTCTCCTACAACTGATCCCATTGAACCGCCAATAAATGAAAAATCCATGCAAGAAATTACAATTTTATTTCCGTCAAGCTTCCCAACACCAGTACGAATAGCATCATTTAGCCCTGTTGATTTCATTGATTTACTTACTCTTTCTTTGTATGTTTTTGTGTCTGAAAATTTCAACGGATCAGATGATGACAGATCTTGATCTAACTCTTTGAATGATTTATTATCAAATAAAATTTCAAAATATTCTTTCGAACCAATTCGAACATGATAATCATCTTCTGGACATACGTATGAATTATTTTTTAACTCTCTGATATGAACAATTGACCCACCAGGTGTTTTGTACCACATACCATCAGGCAATTCTTTTTTTTGAGAAGTAGGAGTATTAATATTTTTATCTTTCCTGGTAAACCAATTCATAATATAAAGTTAGAAATTTAATCCACTTCTTCATAATCAACAAACTCACCTTCATCATCTAATATGCCTTTTTTGCCTGTTTTTGATTTTTTTTTAAAATTTTTGATTGATTTATTAACAAAAAACTTTACATATAAAGTAGACGCCTTATAGATTATATAGATGATAATGATAATAATTAATAAAAACTTAAACATTTTATCTACTTAGATATAGATTTCTTTTTGAGTAAATATCTAGAAAATAATCATCCATAAGATCATCTATAAAATAAATAGATTCACCTGTAGACTTCATCTCTGGTCCTAACTCTTTATTAACATTAGGAAATTTATCAAATGAAAAGACTGGTTCTTTAATTGCGTATCCATTTTTGTATGGACTCATTTTAAAATCTTTTAATTTCTTTTTACCTAGTAATATTTTAACAGCATAATTTACATATGGCTCTCTATAAGCTTTAGATATAAAAGGTACTGTCCTAGAGGATCTAGGATTTGCTTCTATTATATATACTTTATCATCTTTTATAGCAAACTGAATATTAATTAGTCCAACAGTTTTAAGAGCAACAGCAATTTTTTCTGTGTACTTCTTTATTTGATTAATGACGAAATCTCCTAAACTGTAGGGAGGAAGAACAGCATTTGAATCACCTGAATGAATGCCAGCTGGTTCAACATGTTCCATAATTCCTATGATATAAACATTCTCTCCATCGCAAATTGCATCTGCCTCAGCCTCAATAGCACCCTCCAAGAAATGATCTAATAAAATTTTCCCATCAGGTTTATCTTTTATTAAATCTACAACATGTTCCTCAAGTTCCTTTTCATTTATGACTATTTTCATTGACTGTCCACCCAAGACGTAGGAAGGTCTTACAAGTAGTGGGAATCCAATTTTTTTAGATAATTCAATAGCATCAGTAGCTGTCTCAATTGTGCCATATTCAGGATATGGGATTTTATTATCTCTCAATAAATCAGAAAATCTTCCCCTATCTTCTGCTAAATCCAATGCTTCAAAAGAAGTTCCTAAAATCTTGATGCCATAACTATTAAGTTTTTCAGATAATTTTAGAGCAGTCTGTCCCCCAAGTTGTACAATTACACCGATAGGTTTTTCATGTAAAATAATTTCATACAGATGTTCCCAAAAAACTGGTTCAAAATAAAGTTTATCAGCAACATCAAAATCAGTTGAAACGGTTTCTGGATTACAATTTATCATGATTGTTTCATAGCCACATTCTTTTGCTGCAAGAATACCATGAACACAACAGTAATCAAACTCAATCCCTTGACCAATTCTATTTGGGCCAGAGCCAATTACAAGTACCTTTTCTCTTTCTGAACTTACTGATTCATTTTCATCTCCAAAAGTTGAATAATAGTATGGGGTCGCTGCCTCAAATTCAGCTGCACAAGTATCAACTAACTTATAATTTCTTTTAAGATTTAGTTCCATCCTCTTATTAAAAATTTCACTTTCAAGACATCCCAATATATGAGCTATTTGTCTATCTGCATATCCTTTCTCTTTCATTAGCTTTAATTCTGATTTAGGAAGAGATTTGATATCATATTTCTGTATTTCTTTCTCAATAAGAACAAGTTCATTTATTTGATTTAGAAACCATTTATCAATTTTGGTTAGATCTTGAACAGTATTAAATGGGAGACCTAATTTTAGAGCATCGTAGATATGAAATAATCTATTCCAACTTGGGATTTTTAAACTTTCAAGTAACTTATTTTGATCTTTAAGTTCTCTACCATCTGCTCCAAGACCATTTCTTTTTATCTCTAATGATTGACAGGCTTTCTGTAAAGCTTCCTGAAAATTATTTCCTATTCCCATGGCCTCTCCAACAGATTTCATCTGAAGACCTAATTTCCTATCTGATCCCTTAAATTTATCAAAATTCCATCTTGGAATCTTTACAATTACATAGTCAAGAGAAGGTTCAAAAAAAGCAGAAGTAGTGCCAGTTATCTGATTTTTAAGTTCATCTAAATTATATCCTATAGCTAATTTAGCTGCAACCTTTGCAATTGGGTAACCTGTTGCTTTAGATGCAAGTGCAGAGGATCGCGATACCCTTGGGTTTATTTCAATTCCTATAATATCATCTGTTTCAGGGTTAACAGCAAATTGCACATTACATCCACCAGCAAAGTCACCAATACCATTCATCATTTTAATTGCTAAGTTTCTCATTTCCTGATAGACTGTATCTGGCAAAGTCATAGCTGGAGCAACTGTAATTGAGTCACCAGTATGGATACCCATAGCATCAAAATTTTCTATAGAACAAATTATAATTACATTTCCTATATTATCTCTTAATAGCTCCAACTCGTATTCTTTCCATCCAAGAACACTTTGCTCTACAAGAACTTCATGTACGGGAGACTTATTAAGCCCGTGGTTAAGAGCATTATCAAAATCTTTTTCTTCTTCAACAAATCCTCCACCCGAACCACCTAAAGTAAATGAGGGCCTTATCACTAAAGGAAAACCAATCTCTTGAGCAATTTCTTTTCCTCTTAAGTATGATTTAGCAATTTCTCCTTTACATACATTCACGTTCAACTCCTTCATCTTTAGCCTAAATAACTCTCTGTCTTCAGTGGTATTAATTGCGTCAACATTTACACCAATCATTTTCACTTTATACTTTTCCCAAATACCAGCTTTATCACATTCAATAGCTAAATTCAGTGCTGTTTGACCTCCCATCGTCGGAAGTACTGCATCAATTTTATGTTTTTCAAGTATTTCTACTATTGACTTTTTTGTAAGAGGTTTTAAATAAATATTATCAGCTGTGACCGAATCAGTCATTATTGTAGCAGGGTTTGAATTGATAAGTGTGACTTCTATACCTTCTTCTCTTAAAGATCTTGAAGCTTGTGATCCAGAGTAATCAAACTCACATGCTTGACCAATAACAATAGGACCTGAACCGATGATTAAAATTGACTTGATGCTCTTGTCTCGAGGCATTGAAATTTATTTTGCAATATAAATTGTTATTGTTAAATTTTTTAAGATTTAGAAAAAAATTTAATATAAAAAAAGAAAAGATTATCGAGAACCTAAAATACCATCATTTAAATAATTACAAATAAATATTTTGATATTATTTAACAATTCCTTAACATTGAATTAATATATTGTTAATGTAAAATAAATGTTATGAAATATATATTAATGTTTTTGATATTTTCTTTTTTATCAATGGACGTTTTGTCTAAAGAGAAGAAGAAAGAGTTCAAACCTTTTAAGGTTAATAAGAAAGTAGAAAAAAAAGGTGATTTCGTAGTTATAAGAACTGAAACAATTTATACAAAATCACAATGGAAAGAACTTAAAAATCAGTCAAAGGTTAATAAAGCTTTTTTAAAAAAAAGAAAGAAGGAAATATCAATGAATCAAAAAAA
>Ga0066378_10000684_pt1 | contig 13823 bp, 12 predicted proteins | sample Knorr_S23_td_DCM_FD_70947 | JGI IMG/M metagenome (GOLD analysis project Ga0066378, IMG submission 70947) | Marine microbial communities from Southern Atlantic Ocean transect - Knorr_S23_td_DCM_ad_71m_LV_A | ecosystem: Environmental > Aquatic > Marine > Oceanic | place: Southern Atlantic ocean...
CGTTTACTACGGACGGGAAACGCGCGCCTATCACGCCTGGGAATATCCCACACGTCATGCCCGGTCCCCAAAGCAGTTGGCAGTCCTACGGCCACGGGTGGGCCAACGCTTCCAACACTCCCTTTCGCTTGTACAAGCAACACGACCACGAAGGGGGCACGCGGTCGCCTTTCATAATCTCTTGGCCCGACGGATTGGACCCGAATCATACCGGCGGCCTAAACCGCGAGATCTGCCATGTTATAGATCTCATGCCTACCCTGCTGGAAGCGGCAGGCGTATCCAAAATTAAGCAACAGCCTTTGCCTTTGGAAGGGAGATCATTCCTTCCCATAATCACAGGCGAACGGCAGTCTCTTCCAGGAAATAGGGCTCTTTTTTGGGCCCACAACAAGGGAAAAGCCGCACGTGTCGGCGATTGGAAGCTTGTATCCGAAAGTAGAAGACATTGGGAACTATACAATCTAGCCGACGACCCCACCGAGCTCAAGAACTTGGCAGAAACTATGCCCGAAAAAGTCAAGGAGCTAAGCCAAAAGCACCGCGAATGGGTCGAGCGAACCAATCTCTCCGGCAAGCGGATGTAGGCCTTTTAATGGGATTATTAACAGGATACGGCTCGAATTACACGAGCCTACCTAATCCCGCTTTGCGGGAACATGATGGGTTCCGGTCGCCAAATTGCAGCAACGAATTAGGGATCTATGGTTTTTGAGGAATTGCAGGAGCGGCTTTACCCAGCGATTCGACGGTTTCTCGAGGTCCTGTAAGCGGAGCGCATCCTGTTGAATAAATAAACGGCGTCTTTCCGCGGAGACCCTAATCGGGTTAGGTCAGGAATGGGAAGAGTCGCTCGATGGTTTCACTGTCCACCGGTCTACCGTATTCGCAGGCTTCGAAACATTCGGCATCTTTAATCGAGCTGCCCCGCTCCTGCCCGTAGGTTTGAATTAAGGTTTTTCGAGCTGCCTCATTAGGCTTGCTGAAGGGGCGGACGAAATTAGCCAATGCCGCTAGCCGTTCCTCTGGATCCTCCGACACCTTCAGCTCGGACTGCCCAATCCACGGGAGCCATTCGTACACTTGCGACACATGGCAGTCCAGCATACGTATCTTCGTATCCAATACAGCATCGATATCCACGGCTATATCCGGCTGGAAACGAATCGGCTTCTTAAAGTCGTCAGCGAAATAGAGAATCACCGGCATGCTCTCCAGCCGCGGGCTGTCCGGGCAAATATTGGGGACACCGACGAGAAAGGAGCAGTCCTGCACTAGCTGCGAAGTATAGCGATGGTCTGGATGGTAGTCGTTAGGGCGGTGCGTGAGCACCAGGTCCGGACGAAATTCCCGCATCAGCCGCAAGAGTTTGAAGCGTTCTTCCAATCCCGGCACCAGCTGGCCATCATGGAAATCCAGCACCTCATATTCGATTCCCGCTACTTCGCCCGCAGCTCGGGCTTCCTCGGCCCTTCGTTCGGCCAGGGCCTCTCCCGACATTTCATGGTGCCCCGCATCGCCATTGGTGACGGAAACGAATTTGACCACGTAGCCTGCCTTTTTCCAGAGAACCGCGCAACCCCCGGCTTTGATGTCACTATCGTCCGGATGGGCCCCCAGCGCCAATATTCGTGGTTTTCTGTCATCCATAATCGTACGCGTAAACTAACCCTTTCCAATCTGGAAGCAACTGGACAATGCCACGAAAATTCATTGCCCTTAACTGAAATCTCCATCGAAACGATCTATCCACCATGTTTTCCCGCTCCCTTCTATCCCACCTGCTGATCGCCACTCTATCAATTGGACTCGCCGCCGCCACCTCGCTCTTTTCCCAGGAAAAGCCCAACGTCATCATCATCTACACTGATGACCAAGGAACCATGGATTTAGGCTGTTACGGGAGTGACGATCTGGCTACGCCTCATTTGGACAGGCTTGCGTCGCGCGGCGTGCGCTTTAAGCAGATGTATTCGCCCTCAGCAATTTGCTCCGCTAGTCGGGCAGGGTTGCTAACGGGTCGTTTCCCGGCTCGAGCTGGAGTGCCGGGAAACGTCAGTTCCGAAGAAGGCGTGCCGGGAATGCCATCCAGCGAAGTGACAATCGCCGAAATGATGCGAGCCGCAGGCTACACCACTGGCCATATCGGGAAGTGGCATCTTGGATACACTCCGAATACCATGCCCAACAATCAGGGCTTTGACTACTCTTGGGGACACATGGGTGGCTGCATCGACAACTATTCCCATTTCTTCTTTTGGAAGGGGCCCAATCGGCACGACTTGTGGCGAAACGGGGAACATATTTTCGAAGACGGCTTCTTTTTCCAGGATAGCATGGTTCGGGAAATGAACGATTTCATCACTCGCAACAAGGAGAAGCCCTTCTTTATCTACTGGGCTCTCAATTCACCCCACTATCCGCTGCAAGGCGATGCCAAGTGGCGCGAATACTACAAAGACCTGCCGTCACCACGCAGCAAATACAATGCCTTCGTATCCACCTTGGACGATCGCATGGGGCAAATGCTCGAACATTTGGAGGCGATGGGGCTTTCCGAAAATACCCTGGTCATATTCCAGTCCGATCATGGCCACTCCACCGAGGAACGCACCTTTCATGGAGGCGGCTCCGCCGGCATCTACCGAGGAGCCAAGGGGTGCCTTTTCGAAGGCGGAATACGCGTCCCTTCCATTGTATCCCTGCCCGGCGTCATTCCAGAAAACGAAGTTCGCGAGCAATTCGCCACCGGCGTTGATTGGCTCCCCACTATCGCGGACCTTTGCGGGATCGAGCTGCCTGATCGTCATTTAGATGGGAAGTCCATCAAAGAGATGATCCTTTCCGAATCCGCTCCCTCTCCACACGAGACCTTCTATTGGCACCTGGGTGGAGGCAAGAATCCCGAGTGGGTCGTACGCCAAGGCGATTGGAAATTGCTGGGAAATCCCGAAGACCGCTCCAACAAAGCCCCAATCACCGAATCTGATCAGCTCTTCCTGGCCAACCTCGCGATGGATCCGACGGAGATGGCTAACCTGGCCCCCAAGTATCCCAAAGTCGTCAAACGCCTCTCGGCGATGCGAAAAGACTTTCTGAGCAGTATCGAGAATTCGTTGGCGAGAGGGGAATGAGAAGAGGCCGTATCGACAGGATACGCTTCGCTACATGATGCTCCGGCCGAGGCCAGAGCCACTTGATCTCTTCATCTAAACGCAAAGCGGGGGAACTTATCCTGCTAGCAACTTGGTCACGATTCAAAAGGGCTGCTCGACCAACTAAACCATTCAATTGTAGGAGCGGCTTTATCCCGCGATTGCGATTTGAGTGCGATAATCGCGGCATAAAGCCGCTCCTACATTCGATGAGTAATCCCTTCCTTCAATCACATTCCCCGCTTGCTCAACCGAGGCAAGCAGCTAAGCTCCCGGCATGATCACGCCCCGTCTTATCATTTGTCTTTCGCTCGTAGCGATCGTCGTTCTCGCTTCAATTCTCCAAGCCCAGAATCGTGGTGGCAGACCAGACCGCTCTCGACAGGCAGAAAATCGCGGGCTGGCGGAGCCCTTCAAAGGGATCACAACGAATGGCGAGGTCGAGAAGGGATTATATCAAATTCGCTCAACAGGCATATCCACGGAACCCGTCCGCCAGGCAGCCATCGCTTTTCTTGATGCCCTTTCTCCCGAGCAGCGGGAACGAACCACTTTTCCAGTGGATGACTCCGAGTGGCGTAAGTGGATGAATCAGCACTTCTACACTCGCCAAGGGGTGAGCTTCGACGAAATGAACGCCGCTCAACGCGAGGCCGCATTCGGTCTCATGCGAGCCTCGCTCAGCGCCAAGGGACTCAAGCTGTCGCGGGACATCATGAATCTCAATCGTACCTTGGGTGAGCTGAAAAGCGATGACTTCGAGCAGTACAATGAGTGGCTCTACTGGATTACTGTAATGGGCGAACCTTCGGCGACTGAGCCTTGGGGCTGGCAAATCGATGGGCACCATCTGATCATCAATTACTTCGTCCTCGGCGAACAGGTGGTCATGTCGCCGGTCTTTGTTGGTTCCGAACCGGTCATCGCGGAATCCGGGAAGTTCAAAGGTACCGAGATCCTCCAAGTTGAGCAGGGAAAAGGGCTCGAATTCGTTCAATCGATGAACGCCCAACAGCAATCGAAGGCCATCATTCAATCGGACAAGACCCGAAACAACAATCTGACCGAAGCCTTTAAGGACAATGTAGCCCTCGACTATGCTGGTATACCTGGATCGGAGCTAAACGCCGAGCAGCGGAGTCAGCTCATCGATCTCATCGGACTCTACGTGAGCAACCTAAAAGAGGGCCACGCCCGAGTTCGTATGGAAGAAGTCGAAGCCCACCTCGACCGCACCCATTTCGCCTGGATTGGCGACACCAGCGACGATGCCGTCTTCTACTACCGCATCCACAGCTCCGTAATTCTCATCGAATTCGATCACCAAGGGCCCGTCGGGATGCGCCAATACTATCCCGACCGCCGCCCTAACCGCCAACACGTACACGTCGTCATCCGCACACCCAATGGCAATGACTACGGTAAGGATCTGCTAAGGCAACATTACGACAAGCATAAGCATTGAGGGCAGCGGCCGATCTCCGAGCGCCCACGGTTCGTACCCCAGGGAATATGGTGGCCACTCGGAGATCGGCCACTACCAAAATCCATAGACGGAATCCCTTCGCGTTCTTGGCGATCATTACAGTTAAGAATTTCAAGTCCTCAAATATCAGGGTAAAGCCCCGATTTTATCCAGAAGCCCACGCTATTAAGTGAGTAATTAGCGCAAATCTGTAAAGGTAACCTTACACTTTTCGATTAGGTCTTAAGTCACTTATAATGAGTTGGTTACGCAAACCCCGTGAGTAGTGGATACTCACTGTAAAAATACCTTGCAAATGAATCAATATGGTTGTCTCGGAGTGCAATTTTTCCTGCTTGTAATCAACAGGTTACGAAAAAATACCCACTTTGACCGACAAGGCGCGGCAAGTGCCTTTACGATGAAAACAGTCCAACCCATATGAAAAAAGTACTTTTAGCCCTTGTAGTGACCTTACTCTACACTTTATCCGCACAAGCGATAATACAGCTTACCCCATCCGGAACAACTATTATAGATACCTACTATATAAACAAGAACGGGACTGGACGGTAACGATCCAACTAGTAATTTGTACAGATTGAATACTTACTTTCTACAAGGTCTCCCGGATATAGTTCCAACGGACCGCACTAACCTAGAAGGTGGAACTGGCTACGACTGGTCGTCAGGCGGCTTAGCTAATTGGGATTAAGCGGTAATTCATTTTGGTGCCGGCGCTTTCGGTGGAAGCGAAGGCTCAATTGGTGCTTGGGCAATTGAAGGCACTTACAGTTTTACGTTTCCTTCCAAGAGCTTTTCCAGTTTAGATCTATGGAGAACTAGACCGTCTAGCGTCCCCGACACCGGCAGCAGCCTCGCCCTACTTGGACTTGGACTTCTCGGGTTCCTCAAGCGTCGCACGTAGTTAGCCAGTCAAACACCTTTTTTAAGTGAAGCCCGCAGTCGACTGCGGGCTTTTTTTGCGCCTAGCTGGGGCATGCGAACGAGTCTATCTATTATAATAGTTGTCATTCACTTTCTCATTAGCCCCATCGTTCTGACCGCCGCCATCGATACCCAGATAATCGCCTATAAGAAGGTTGGCGGGACCAACGAAAGCCTGGCCTTGAAGCGCTATGGTCCCTCTGGCCAAGCCGAGGGAACCACTTTGCCTACCGCGATCTTCTTTTTCGGGGGTGGCTGGAATGGAGGCAACATTGGTCACTTTGAGCCCCAAGCAAGGCATCTAGCCGAGCGCGGCATGGTCGCCATCTGCGCCCAGTACCGGACGCGGAGCTCCCATGAGGTACCGCCCAACGTCTGTCTCATGGATGCCAAGAGCGCCATTCGCTACGTTCGGCAAAACGCCGAGGATCTGGGGATCGATCCTCATCGTTTGGCTGTTGGTGGCGGTTCCGCTGGCGGGCACTTGGCCGCGGCCACTACCTTCTGCGATGGCTTCAATACCGTCGGTGAGGACACCAAGATTTCCACTCGGGCAAATGCCTTGCTGCTCTTCAACCCCGTCATCGACAACGGCGTGAATGGCTACGGTCACGAACGCGTGCGCGAGTTCTGGGAGGATTTCTCTCCTCTGCACAACGTCTCCTCTCCTCCCCCGACCCTGTTCCTGCTGGGCGACAACGACAATCTCATCCCCGTCGATACAGGAGTCGCATTTCAAAAAGCCATCGAAGACGCCGGCGGTCGCTGCGATCTCCACATTTACCCGACCGGACAGCATGGCTTTTTTAACCGCGGCCGGCCCGCCGGCAATGGAAAAGAATACTACGAAGATTGCGTCCAGAAGATGGATGATTTTCTGGCGAGTTTGGGATTTTTGAAGCCGGTTAGGTAGAGCGCCAAGCCCAACCCGGTATTCTAAAGGTAGGGAGGACTGGCCCAGCCCTCCGATATTGAGTTGTGGAGGACCGAGCCGGTCCTCCCTACCAGGATTCGGCTTTGTAAAAGGTAGCACAGGCATCCTGCCTGTACATAGGAACATAGGATTACAGGCAGGATGCCTGTGCTACTTCAATTCGCCGACCATACGAACCGTACCCAAATTACTATTACTTCTCATAGACCCGTTTCAATCCCTCTCCGATCTCCGCGATCTCGAGCCCGCGAGAGCGGGCGGGCGATTAATCCCTCAACCCCATCTCCCTTGACCGAATTTCAAACAGTTGCCAAAAACGTCCGAGTCAAAGAGTTTCGTTGAAACCCGGAATCTTAATCGCTTGTTTTTTAGCTAGATAGTCAGTAACCCTAAATTTCATGCAGAGTATAGGCGATCAGCTAGAGGAAGCCAGGAAGCGACGAGGCATCACCGTGAGGGAGGCCTCGGAGGCGACCAAGATTCGCGGCGAGTACCTCAACAATTTCGAAAGCAACTCCTTCGATATCAATTTGCCCGATATCTACATCCGTGGATTCCTTCGTTCCTACGCCAACTACCTGAAGATAAACGCCGATAAGATCCTCACCGATTACAATGCCCACCTATTGGGCGAATCAAAACCGGCTCGCCGCGATAATCGCGAACTTCTGGGCCGCCTCGAACTCCAGCAAAAACCGCTTCACGCGGAAGACGCGATCGGCCCTGGGACCATAGATGACGAAGAGCCTGAGAAAGCTGCCGAGCCCCAAGAAGGGATCCCAATCTGGGAGCGTCTCAATCTAGAGAAAGATGTAGCCATCAAGATCGGCATCGCTGGCGGACTAGCCCTTCTACTCGTCATCGCCATCATTTGGGGATTCCTCGCTTTCATGGGATCGGATGAACCGACGACGGACGACAATTTGGCGGAAACACCGACGCCAGCTCAGATGGCTCGAAATGCCACTCCATTTACGCTGATTGCCAATGACGACGTCCGGGTCGAAGTGAAGCAGATCGACGGTGACCTGCCACTCTTCTTTGCCGTCCTCCCTCGCGGTCAGGAAAGAGAGCTAAATGCCGTGGGAAGCATTCGCGTTACCTACAGCGATGCCGAGGCCCTCTCCATTCGCATCGGGAGCAAGACCTATGCGATGCCAACTGATCGCTCTTCCATGAAGACGACGCCATCTAGAGTTCTGGCAGACCAAGGGGAATGATATCGCCACGCTCAAAACGCCCTACTTCCCGTGGCAAGACCACGGGGTATCTTGGGGCGTTTTGTTCCACCCTCATAGGCGAAACCGCACGGCGATCTATCGAAAAGGCGCGGGAGAACCCTGCGGCAAGACCACAGGGAATGTTCTAGCAGGCTCCAACTATTCGGAGCCAGGGGACACCGCTTTTATTCTGGCACACTCGCCCAGCGCTTCCAGCTGGCTGGATATTTGCGTTGAATCCCTTTCCGCCACCACCTAAATCACGCCCATGAGCAAACTCTCTGTCGCCATTGGCTCCGATCACGCCGGCTACACTTACAAGCAGGCCATTATCGAAAATCTCACAGCGAAGGGCCACAAGGTGAAGGACTATGGCACGGACTCAACAGAATCTTGCGACTATCCGGACTTAATTCGACCGGTTGCCGAAGCTGTAGCGGCAGGCGAATACGATCGCGGCATCGTGCTTGGCGGCTCGGGAAATGGCGAGGCCATTACTGCCAACCGCGTGCCCGGAATTCGCTGCGGCGTTTGCTGGAACGAGCAACTAGCCATCTGGAACCGATCCCACAACGACGGGAATGTGCTATCTTTAGGAGAACGCACAGTAACTAAGGAAGACGCCTTGGCCATCGTGGATACCTGGCTGGCAACTGAATTTGAAGGCGGACGCCACATTCCCCGCGTCGAAAAAATCGACGCCAAACGATACCCTTGATTAAAGGATCAAGTAGGAAGGAAAAAGTAAGAACTGATTTCGAAATCCGAAGACCCTTTGCCGAACCTTCTCAATTCCTAATTCTTAATTCTTAATTCAACAAATGATCTATCGTCGACTAGGGAAATCCGGGCTCAAAGTGAGCGCCTTGTCGTTCGGGTCGTGGATCACCTTTGGCGAACAGGTCAATAACTCTGTGGCCGAGTCCTGTTTGCGGACTGCCTATGACGCGGGCGTGAATTTCTTCGACAACGGCGAAGTCTATGCCAACGGCCAGTCCGAGGAGATCATGGGCAGCATTCTTTCCAAGTTCGGTTGGGCTCGGGACACTTATCTGGTTTCCAGCAAAGTCTTTTGGGGCGGCGATCGTCCCAATCAAACCGGCTTGAGCAAAAAGCATGTCGTCGAAGCCTGCCACGCGGCGCTGAGACGATTACGGGTCGACTATCTCGATCTCTATTATTGCCATCGCCCCGATCCAGAAACGCCCATCGAAGAAACGGTTCGGGCTATGGATACCTTGGTTCAGCAAGGGAAGATTCTCTATTGGGGTACCTCGGAATGGAGCGCGGCATCGATCATGGAGGCCCACAGCATCGCCCGCCAGTCCCACCTCACTCCGCCCTCCATGGAGCAGCCTCACTACAATATGGTGAAACGCCAACGGGTAGAAACCGAGTACGCTCCCTTGTACGAATCGATAGGACTAGGAACGACCATCTTTTCACCCCTGGCCTCGGGCATACTCACCGGCAAATACCGGGAAGAGATTCCTAGCGATAGCCGGCTATCCATCGAGAGACTGGACTTTCTGCGCGAACGTTGGGAACGCCTCAAAGAACACGGCTTCATACCCGTTCTAGAAACCTTGGAGAGTCTGGCTCAGAAGATTGGAGCCAATCTTCCCAAGTTAGCGATCGCCTGGTGCTTGAAGAATCCGAACGTAAGCAGCGTCATCCTCGGGGCTTCCCGACTGGAGCAACTCGAGAATAATCTTGGAGCCCTGGAATTTCTCAATAGCCTCGACGACGAGTTGATGGACGACATCGAAGTGGCTCTAAGTCCCATCAAGGAGATCGATGTTTGAAAATCTGATGTGGGGTGCACAGAGGGTTTGCCCACTTAATACTTTGCAAGTTTGTAGGAGCGGTTTTAATCCGAGATACGGCTTCAAAAAGAAATCGCGGCACAAAGCCGCACCTACGATTTACCCCAACTCACTTTTGAAACGGGCCCTGGCTCTCGCTCCGCTATTCACCTGCCTCGCCGGTTGTCTCAATTCAGAGCCTATGGCAAAAGATGTCATCACGCTAAAGATAGATACCCCATCGGCTGGTTGGAGGGCAGAGCCTCTTGAAGCTTGGGAAACAACCGATATCCTATTTTGCCTGTTTCAGCTGTCGCCGCCAAAAGGTATGGCCGCTCAAGTTATCACTACAATTGAGTCCAAGATGCGACTCACCCATACTGAAAAGGCCATAAAGTTTGTCGTCCTGGGCAAAACCTGGAATTGGTCACCCAGCGAAGCCATATCCTTTCCCGAATCGCGAGATGCCTTTCTGGGCTCTTTACCCGAGGACGCATCCCGGGTTGAAATCGAACGAAACGACCCTTAGCTTCCCAGATCCAAAATGAGCTCCGTAATCGAAAATAAGGAGGTTTTCCCAGTCACTCCCGACATCCTCTCCGAGCGAGACCTTCGTCTGAAAAATGGACAGGCAGATGACGAGGATCTGCTGCTGGTGTATCGGTGGATGGCTTACAGCCGCTTCGTCGATATGCGTATTCTCGAGCTTTTCCGTCAGGGAAAGATGAAAGGAACCGTCACCTGCTCGGATGGGAATGAAGGCATCGTAGCGCCTATCGCCCTGATGCTGGACAAATCGATCGATTGTGTTTCCTGGACCCATCGCGGGCTGCCAGGGCATCTCGTTTGGAGCGATCATCTTGGCGATCATCTTTGCCAGTACTTGGGCAATTCGGGCAGCCCCACTAAAGGGCGGGAAGGCAATGCCCACCATGGAGACCCGCTGAATCGGAGCTTCCCCATGATCAGCCACTTAGGGAAAATGTGCTCAAACGTGATGGGTGGAATCGACTCACAGCGGCGCAAGGGACTGGACGCCGTCGGAATCACATTTTTTGGCGATGGCGGATCGAGCACGGGAGAAATCCACGAAAGCCTCAATCTGGCCGCCGTGCTGAATCTACCCATCATTTTCGTTATCGAGAACAACCAGTACGCCTACTCCACTCCTCTCAAGGAACAGTATGCGGGGAACCTTGTGGACCGGGCTGCGGGCTATGGAATGAAAGGCATTTCCCTGGATGTAGCCAATCTGGAGGAGAACTTGCCCCTCTTCTGGGAAGCCATCGAAGAGACGCGAAAGACCAGCCGCCCCTTGCTCATCGAAACGCATTCACTGCGCCTCCGCGGCCATGCGGGCTATGATACCTGCGATTACATTGATCCAGAGACAGTAGAAAAGTGGATACAAGAAGATTGCCTGCCGAATTTCAGAAAACGCCTCGAGGATAAAGGCTTCGGATCGCGACTGGATGACGAGGATGCGATTCTCAAGGAATTCGTGGATACGACTCTGGCAAAGTCTATCGTGATTCCCCCTTGCCAGCCGCAGGGATTAATCGACGACGTCTACGCTCCATCGAGCATTTCGATCGACTGGAAGGATGAGTCCGAAGTTGAAGCGCCCACCCTCACCTATGCCCAAGCCCTAAATCGAGCCCATCGAAAGATCTTGAAAGAGTCGCCCGAGTCGCTGGTCATGGGTCAGGATATCGCCGACTACGGAGGCCCTTTCAAAGTCACTGAGCATCTCCACCGGGATTTTGGTCGAGAGCGGGTTGTCAACATGCCGATATGCGAGTCCGCCATGGTCGGCTATGCCACTGGCTTGGCCATTACCGGGCATCGCCCCATCGTGGAATTCCAGTTCGCCGATTTTGCAGTCGATGCCACGACTCAAATTACACTGAACGCGGGCACCTACCACTTTCGTTCCGGAGCCAAAGTCCCCATAGTCTTACGCTTCCCTTGTGGCGGCGGGCTAACCTTCGGATCTTTCCATTCCCAGGATCTGGAAGCACTCTATCTGCATCTTCCTGGGCTGAAACTCATCTACCCGAGCACGCCCCAAGATGCCTATGACGCCATGCTAGCGGCCTACGAGGACGACAACCCAGTTCTGATTTTCGAGCATAAAAAGCTCTACCGACTGCTGAAGGCTCCGGTTAAATTCAATCCCGACTACCAAAAGGTCTGGCAACCCGCCCAAAGGCGTATGGGGGACTTCGCCACCGTCGTTACCTATGGAGAAATGACGTTATGGACAAGCGAAGCTCTGGACTACTTGAAGGAAGAATACGAACTCGAGTGCGACCTCTTCGATCTCCGAGCGCTCTCTCCTCTGAATCTTGACCGCATTCGCGAGTCCGTATCCAAAACTGGAAGGCTGGTCGTCGTTCATGAGAGCCGTCGCAACGCCGGGTTTGGAGCCGAGCTGGTTTCCCGAATTACCGAGAAACAGTTCTTCGAACTGGAAGCTCCTCCCCTTCGCATAGCCTCGCAAGACATGCCTATACCCTTCGCTCCAGAATTGGAGGCCGACTTCAGACCAGATACGAATAAAATTTTGAATACATTGATCGACTGGATCGAAACCGATTGACCGCATGCCAGAGCTGAAAAAAGACCTTCTGGACTGGGGCGCTATCGAACTATTCGCCATGGATGTTGACGGCATACTCACCGACGGCTGCATCTACCTTTCCTCGGATGGAACCGAAGCCAAACGGTTTTCGATTGTCGATGGGCTTGGACTTGTCAGGCTCCGCGAAGCGGGCGTTATACTGGCATGGATTTCCGGACGCAGATCCGAAGCCACCAGCCGTCGAGCCGAGGAATTGAAAATCGAATACGTCGTCCAGGGTGAAAAGGACAAAGCGAAAGCCTTGAATGGACTGCTTGAACGATTGGGCATGGAAGCCAAGCGTTGCGTCTACATGGGTGACGATTGCATCGATGCTGAAGCCATTCGCCAGGCCGGGATCGGTGTCACTGTTCCCGAAGCCCAAATGGAAGCGATTCAGGCAGCCGATTTAATCACTAACCGCCCGGGCGGAAACGGAGCCGTCCGAGAAGTATGCAACCATATCCTCGCCGTACGTTCCCAATAAAGTAAGATAATTACGAACTTTCGATGAAATCCCCTCCTATCAAGAATAGACGCCCGTTCCTAGCATTTCTGCTGCTCGGCGGGACACTGCTGTTCGCCCAAACACCGAACGCCCCGATCACCAATTTCAAGTTGCCGCTCTTCAACGATGCCGGCTACCGAACGGGCTACTTGCGGGGCGACCAAGGCATTTACATCAACTCCAGCGAAGTCCGCATTCTTGGGATGGTGCTGAACCAGTATTCAGGCGACGAACGTGATATCGTCACCGGCACCATGGAAAGCCCCGAGGCGATGTTCCGCTTCGACAGGAACCGCAAAAGCACGGCTTCCGGTCCCGGAGCGATCTCCCTGGAAAACGATACCTTTCGTCTTACCGGAGAGGATTGGATTTGGCAGGAGCGCAATAACCAGCTAATCATCAACAAAAAAGTGGAAATCGTCATCTTCGACGAGATCGGAAACGTCATTAAATGAATCGCCCCCTGCTCATATCATGCCTAATGCTTGTTTGGCCTACTCTAGTGAGTGGCCAGGACGCTGCTTCGGGCGAAACGGATCCCAGCCTTTCCTCTACTGGCAAGCCTCTGGTGCAGACGGAAATCGAAGCGGAAACGCTTGAAGCGGAAATCACCGAGGAAAAAGGATACCTCATTGGCCGTGGCAGCGTTAAACTGACCGCCACGAACCTGGAAATTACCTGCAACCAGATCGAAGTGTTCACGGACGTAAAGGACAAGGAGGGCAACGACACGCTCGGCGACCTCAGTTCCATCCGGAGGATCATCGCAACTGGGAACGTAAAGATCGTACAGGAGGAACGAATGGCGACTTCCGGACGGGCCGAAGTTTATCCAAACGACGATTACATACTCCTAGATGAGGACCCGATTGTTTACCAGAACGACATTACCATCGACGGAACGGGCGCCCAAATGCGCATCCTTCGGGGCAATGGGCGCGTGGAACTGATCGGGGACACCAATAATAAGATCCGTGTTACGGGCCGTCCTATCGAGGACTTCGGCTTCGAGAAAAATGAAGATTCAATCGAGCCTTCAGAAGAGGAGCCAGCAGGAGATGCCGAGAGTGGTGAGGGAGAATCCCCTGATCCCGAGAGCGAGAGCAACGAGGAAGATCCAGAGGCAACCGGGCAAAGCAATGAGTGAAACCCCCGTTAAAGAAGC
>Ga0066378_10000687_pt1 | contig 13760 bp, 18 predicted proteins | sample Knorr_S23_td_DCM_FD_70947 | JGI IMG/M metagenome (GOLD analysis project Ga0066378, IMG submission 70947) | Marine microbial communities from Southern Atlantic Ocean transect - Knorr_S23_td_DCM_ad_71m_LV_A | ecosystem: Environmental > Aquatic > Marine > Oceanic | place: Southern Atlantic ocean...
GATGTTACAAATCAAGCAAGACAAAAAGAGCTTGAAAGTATGCAGACTAACCTACAAGAGTTTAGAGATTCAGCAGCTCAAGAGTTACAGAAAAAGCAAATGGATCTAATGACCCCTCTTTTAGAGAAAGCTAGAGATGCTATTACTAAAGTAGGAAAAGAACAAGGTTTTAATTACGTAATTGATTCTAGTCCAAATGGAGGAATCATACTTGCAGATGGAAAAGATCTTTTAGCAGATGTAAAGAAAGAGCTAGGATTCTAAAAGAAATTTAAGTTACGTAAGGCTTTTTTACATACAAAGGCTCAAAATAGGCTAAGTCTTCAAATTTTTGTTCTATAAATGATACAAATGATAAGTCAATCATATTGATAGATGATATTGACTTATATTGCAGTTTAACCTGATCATTTATAATAGAATTGATATACTTGAATGATTCTTCATTATTAACTACAATTGTAGAGTTTTCTCTTATATTTTTATTAATAAAGTCAGAGTCAACCTGATCTAATAATGGGGCACCTACTTCATTTAATCCATTTTCAAAAGTTGACAAATAGTAATAATTCCCCTTATCATTTATCATTGGTATAATATCTCCAGTGTCATTTTTTATAGAATTAGCCAAAATTTTTAAAGATGAAATACCTATCAAATTTATTTTATGTGGATAACATAGTCCTTTTGCGACAGAAAAACCAATTCTAAGCCCTGTAAACGATCCTGGGCCAATACCAACGGCGACAGCAGATAGTTCTTTAGCACTAATATTATTTTGAGTTAAAATATCTTTGATTGTGCTTGTTAAAAGTTCACTGTGACGATATTTATTATCTTCTAAGTCAAAATTTGATATAAGCTTACCTTCTGAAGATAGACTAACTGAACAGTTTTTACTGGATGTCTCAAAATTTAAAATTAATGACATCTTAAAAGAGTTTAATTAGATAGAGGGATTGATAAAGGTAACCCAAAATAAAACTCTAGAACTTTCAATTTAAATATATAATCAAATTTAGCTCTGATATTTTCAGATTGAGCAGACTCATATCTTTGTTTTGACTGAATAAAGTCAAAAGAATTTACAGCACCAAGTAGGAATCTATCTGAAGTATCTTCATATGCACTTTTAAGAGAAGCTAATGTTTTATTTGAAGCTTCATATAGTTTAATTGCTCCCGTAAGATCGTTATATGCTTGATTAATTGAATTCTCAAGATTAAGTTTCTCTTGCTCATACTGATTTTTAAGTCTATCAAGATTCACTTTACTTCTTTCAACATTATTTCTTATCTGTTTACCCTGAAATATTGGAATATTTAGGGCTAACCCATACCCTTGTCCCTTATTTAGATCAAATTGATCTTCAAAACTAGGTAGATTATCCTGATATGAAATTCTTGTATTCCATTGATAAAACGACGTAACTGATGGTTGAAGTTGTGATTTTGAGATCTGAATATCTTTTTCAGCAATAGAAATATTAGTTTCAGCTAACTTAATATCGTTTCTAAAAGTCATAGACTTATTAAGTATCTCTTTAGGACTCTTAGTTAGAATATCAGAAAATGGAATACTAAAGTCTTCGTTTGCTATCTCAAAACTATTAAAATCATCAATTAGGAGAAGTTGAGCCAAGCTTAATTTTGCGTTCCTATAATTGTTTTCTGCTTGAACTACGTTCTGTTCTTGAGATGCAAGACTTGCTTCAATTTCAAAGATTTGTCTTGGAGAAAATGTCCCTATTTCTATTAAATCTTTGGTCCTTTCATACTCAACTTTAGTAATCTCAAGTTGTGACTTTTGAACTTTTAATATTTCCTTGTTAAACATTATTTGCAAATACGAGTTAGCAACCAATAGTTTTATGTCATCTTTCATATCATCTAACTGATATTGTGATGCCAGTATTTCTAGGTTTGCTCGATGAAGCTGATAAACATTTCTAAAACCATTATATACATCTAGTCCAACTCCTGCACTCATTGATGAGAATGATGTAGTAATATCTTCAATAACATTGGTAGTAATATTAATTCCTCGTCCAATATTCCATTGATGATTTGCAGATGCAGAAACCCTTGGTAAAAAGTTTCCGATAGCATCAGACTTTCCTAATTCTGAGTTTTGTAGGTTTAGTTCAGATTGTTTAATGCTTATATTCTTTTCAATAGCCATGTCAACAGCATCTTGAAGAGTCAGAATATTATCATCAGACTGAGCAATCAATACTGTTGAAAAAAATAAAACGATAATAGTGTATATATATTTCATATTTTTAAATCTCTAGTATTTATCTATCCTCAAATTGATCAAATGCTGATTCCTCTGGTTCAATTTTTAATGGCTCTGTCTTATTCCAAATTTTAATATTATCTGTCATTTCAACTCCAGATAAAACTTCAACTTTTATACCATCAGATAAACCAGTTTCTAATTCTCTTCTTTCAAAATTTTGATCTGAAATTTCAATTTCAACAAAAGCCTGTTGAGTTCTTCTATCAAATTGAAGAACAGCCTCAGGAATGACCATTATATCTGTCTTAGAGTTAACAACTAGCGCACCGTTAGCACTGTATCCAGCCCTTACAAAAGTATCATCATCTAAAGTAAGTTCAGCCTCAATTTTAAATTGTACTGCACCTCCTTCTTCCGTTCCCTTTGGAGCTACAAACTTAAGCTTTGCATCAAATTCTTTATCAGGTATAGCAGCCATACTAACAATTATCTTCATACCATTAGTTAAATTCCCTACCTCTGCTTCATCTACTTTTCCTTCAAAAATCATTTGACTTAAATCAGCGATTATTGCTACAGATGTACCAGCATTAAAATTATTTGCAGCAATTACTTGATCTCCAACTTCAACTGGGATCTCCAAAATAGTCCCAGAAAGAGTTGCTCTAATGTTAGTATTAGCAGTAGATGACCCAGCAACTGAACCATTCATTATTATTTCTAAATCATTTTCAGCAGCTTTTAGGTTTTCTTTAGCAGAGTTATATCTTAATTCTGCATCTTCAAATTCTTGTTGTGAAATTATTTGTTTAGCAAAAAGTTCTTTTGCTCTATTTAATTGTTTTTCACCATTTTCTAGATTTAATTTTGAAGAAGTTACTTGAGCTTGTGCTCCATACACAGACCTTTCATCAGGCACAACTTTAATTACAGCAATTAATTGACCATTTTGCACAGTGTCTCCTTCCTCTACAAGAATTTTTTCAATTATACCATTAAGCTGAGGTTTTATTTCAACTTCATCTTCAGGAATGACTTTCCCAGTAACTACCGATGTAAGTTCTATAGATGATATAAATGGATTAGTAGTTTCATATTCAATTGCAGATTTACTATTTGTTCTTACGAAATAGGCAATCGCAAAAAGAAAACCTAAGATTAATAATATAATTCCGATATTTTTAAATTTCATTTTTATTTTGTTTTAATTAATTACTCTTCTCTCAAAGCCTCTATTGGTTTTATACTAACTGCTCTCTCAGCAGGTATAAGACCAATAAGCGTACCAAGTGTTACCATTATAGCAAAAGCGCCAAAGACGATTGCTAATGGAACAGTTGGATTTGTAAATGGAAAATCTTCTAGATTAGCCGTTCCTATATTTATTAGGAATAATAATAAAGCACCTACAATAATTCCTATTATTCCTGCAATTATTGTTAAAAAAACTGATTCAAGAACAATTTGCACTTTAACTTGTCCAGGTGTTGCACCAAGAGCTCTTCTTATTCCAAGCTCATTTGTTCTTTCTTTTACAGCAATCAACATTATATTTCCTATCCCTATTACACCAGCAAAAATGGTTGCAATACCAACAACAAGTGATAAAAATATCATACCAGAAGAAAATTTAATTATACTTTCAAATAATGAGCCAATATTAAAAGTTCCAAATGCTCTATCATCATCTGGTGAAACTGTTTTTAAAACTTTAAGATTATCTAATACAGTTTCCTCTAAATTTTTTGGATTGACATAATCATATCCTGACAGAAACATAAAACCAAATCTATCTCCTCGGTTATACATTCTTGCAAATGTTGTGTATGGTATTGTGATATCTGAATCAGAACCAAATCCTTGGCCTTCAGAGAATTTTTCAATTCCAACTACTTTGAAATTAACATCATTTATAATTATATTTTTTCCAATTGGATCCTCATCTTGATCAAAAAGTCTTTCTTGAGTACCTTCTCCAATCACTGCTACTTTTCTCTCATATTTTATGTCCTCATCATTTATATATCTACCACCATCATATATCTTAATTACAGATATGTTTGCTTGAGTAGGAAAGTTGCCAAATAAATTGAAATTATCAGATTTTATACCTCTAGTTACCCGCGGGGGTGAACCCGAAAAGGCACCAGCTTGAAGTCCTGGAGAAATATACTCTATCTCTGGAACTCTATCCTTGAGGTAATCAACATCTGATAAGCGAAATGGGAAACGTCTACCTTCCTCAAAACCTTTGTAAGGAATCGATGTACTCTGCACCCAAATACCCATTGAGTTCTTACTTAAACCACTAAATGCATCATCAAAACCATTTTCTAACCCAGTTGCAGATCCAGCTAGAGCAATATATATAAATATCCCCCAGAAAACTCCAATTGTTGTGATTATAGTTCTTGTTCTATTCTTTGAGATTGACTCAAAGATTTCATCCCAAGTATCTGCATCAAATATTTTTTTTAAATTATTCATCTCTAAGTGCAACTATTGGTTTTATCTGTGCAGCTCTCTTTGCTGGAATGTATCCAGCAATGACACCAAATATTATTAAAATAACTGTAGCTATAAATGCTATGTTTAAGCTTACCTGTGGTCTGGTAATAAAATATTCTTGTAAACCTGATTCTAAAGAGTTCAATGCAATTACCCCTATTATCATACCTGCAAAGCCAGAAATTGAAGTAATAAAGATTGACTCAGTTAAGATCATCTTTATAATTTCACTTGGCTGAGCACCCAATGCCTTTCTTACACCGAGTTCTTTTGTTCTTTCCTTAACAATAAATACCATAATATTTGAAATACCAATTATCCCAGCTATTAAAGTTCCTATCCCAACAAATGCAACAATAATTTGCAAAGCTCCTGCAAATTGCATTGATCTTTCCAATTCATCAGCAACATTTCTAACTCTTATTGCACTTGGATCTGTTGGATCTATTGATTTTTTCTTTTTAAGAAATGTTTTTATGTCATTCTCAAGCTTTACAGCACCTTTCCCTCCTAAATTAGGATTAAATGTTATTGCAATGCTCCCTACTTTATCACTTCCCATAAGTATCTGTTGTCTAGTAGTGTATGGAAGGAATAAATAACTTTCCTCATTATCACCATCAAGATCTTGAAATACTCCAATCACTTTGTATGATCTACTTCCAATATTTATAAATTTTCCTATTGGATCTTCTGTTTTAAAAATATCTCTTGCAACGAGTCTCCCAATGACAACAACTTTTGTTTTGTTCTCAATATCTTTTTCATTTATATATCTTCCTTTCATTAAAACATTGCCCTCAATGTATTGATTTGAAGGGGATACAGCTTGAATTGAAAAGTTATATGACTCTAATTTATATTTTATGTTATCTCCATAACGAATTGTAGGGTTTATATACTCAACTCTATCAGAAAAATTTGCCTTTATATCGGCAATGTCAGAGTTATCAAATTCAATCCTTCTGTTTGTTTTAAAACCACCATAGGGCTTGGTAGTCTTGCCTGTATAAAGAAAAACTACATTATTTGCTTGTCGAAGAAACAGGTCAGAATAAGAGTTTTTTAAACCTTCTCCTAAACCAAAAAGAATTATAAAAATTAATATTCCAAGTGAAACAGTAGTACCAGACAATACTGTTCTAAGTTTATTCTTTTTAATAGACTGAAATATTTCTTTCCACCTTTCTACATTAAACATTCTTAATAATATTTTGTTTAACTTTTTTATCCTCTACAATTACTCCATCTTTAAGATTAACTATTCTTTTACACATCATAGCTATATCATGTTCATGGGTTACAACTAATATTGTTTTTCCTTCATTATTAATTTTTTGAATTAGAGCCATTACCTCCATTGATGTTGTTGAGTCTAATGCTCCAGTAGGTTCATCAGCTAATAAAACTTTAGGATTAGAAGCTAGTGCTCTAGCAATTGCAACTCTTTGTTTTTGACCACCTGATAATTCACTGGGAAGATGGGTAGACCAGTTTTTAAGACCAACTTTATCTAGATAGTTTAGTGCGATTTTTTGTCTTTCTTTTCTTTTTAAACCTTGATAATAAAGTGGTAATGCAACATTTTCAAGTGCGCTTTTATAATTTATTAAATTAAAAGATTGAAATATAAAGCCTAAAAATTTGTTTCTATACTCTGCTGCAGTTTTTTCATCTAGATTTTCAATTCTCATTTCATCTAAATCATATGTACCATCATCAGCATTGTCAAGCATTCCAAGGATATTCAAAAGAGTTGATTTACCTGAGCCAGAAGATCCCATTATTGCAACCAATTCTCCAGCTTCTACTTTGAAATCAATCCCTTTTAATACATGAAGAGAAGATGATCCCATTTCATACGACTTATGGAGTTTATCAATTTTAATCATATTAATGCAAAATTAGTTTTTATTATAGTTATATGTGTTATCCTAACATTAAAACTTTCTAATTAACTGGGACCATTATTACCTTTTTATTCTCAGTTAAATTGAATAACATTTTCTCAAATTTTGGTGGACCCAATACTGGTTTTACATCATTTGAACTTCCATAACTTTCTTTAGGAATCCCAATAAGATTCATATCAAGTTTGCCGTTTTGATTTTCATCATGATAGAATTGAATAGCATATCTACCTGGATGAATTGAATCAAAAGAGACTTCAGCTTTTAGACCCTCAACTTTAATAAAAGTTGCTGAAGCTATTTCATTTTTACTTTCATCTGAAATCAAGACATTAATCATTCCCTTATTGCTCTTTAAGTCAGTTATTTCGATGTCTAAAGAAATGTTCCCTCTAAGTTCTGTTAAATAATACTTTTCAGGAAATTCTTGATTTCCCGCCTGAGATAAACAGACCTGGAAGGTTAATACGAATAGTAATATGATATTGAATATTTTAATTTTCATATCAAGGAATTAATCTGGTAATTCAAATAAATCTTCAACTTTACATTTTAATGTCTTAGCAATTTTAAGAGAAAGCACAGTTGAAGGAACATAAATTCCATTTTCAATTGCGTTTATACTCTTTCTTGAAACTTCTGCTTTTTCAGATAGTTCTTGCTGTGTTAAGCCAGCTTTTCTCCTTAGCTCCTCAAGACTATTATTAAGTTTTTGATGATTTCTACCCAAAATTTATTTTTTCTCAAACTCCTCAACTACTTTATTAATTTCTTCCGATTGATTTGGATAAATATATCCTGCAACCATCTGGCCTATTCCAATTAAGGCAACTAATGCTCCTACGCCTTTTAAAATTTCACCTATCGCTATCCAGCCAAGCATAAATAAACCAGCTCCAACGAAAATGGTTATAACGCCACTTCTTCTTAGATCAATAGGTGATTTTTTTTGGTTATCCTCTAAGCCTTTAATAAGATCCCTAATTTCTTCAGGATCATTAATGTTTTTTGATACCTCGATAATAGTATCATATTTCTTTTTTTTATTTCTTGATTCATATTTAAATACAATCAAGATAATTATTGCGGGAAGAGATACTGCTATTATTGGAATAAGTATTCCTAACCCTCCTAAAACATGCTCCATATTTATTTATTTTATATTAATGTAACGCAAACTTATCATTTTTTTTTATGAGAAGCAAACGTTACACAAAAATTTTTAAAAAAATTAGTTAGATGCTTTATTGGTCCTGTATATCTTCCAAATAATTAATCCAACAAGTATATAAGGTATTGACATTAAATAAACTATACCTCTATTAAGGCCCTTAGCAGCTTCGTATTGTTGGTCTGTCTCCATTATTGCGCTTAACATAGAACACTGAGCAAAAGACTCTGTTGAGGACAAAAGAAAAATTAATAATATGAGTATAACTCTATTCATTAATAAACATAATAAGGTGAAATCATTAAATACACTATAACACCTGTTATAGCTATATAAAGCCAGATTGGAAAAGTAATTCTTGCAATTTTCTTATGCTTATCAAACATTTTAGATATAGCTCTTACATATGTGACTAATACCATGGGTACAATAAAAATAGAAAGTGCAATGTGTGAGATTAAAGTAAAGAAATAAACACTTCTTATTATACCCTCTCCCCCATAAGGAGTTGGATCTGTAGTCATATGATACAGTATATACATAATAAGGAAAACAAGTGATAGGAAGATTGAGGTTTTCATTAACAATTCATGCTGCTTTATTTTTTTGTTTTTAATACTATAAAGAGCAGCTATTAAAAGTATAGCTGTAATTCCGTTAATTGTAGCATATATAGGAGGCAAAAATGTTAATGGTGGCAAAGATGTTATTCTTATGTTAAATAATATCAAAACCACTAATGGAATAACAATTGAGACTACAATTATTAAAGATTTATATTTCAAAGTTTGGCCCGAATTTTCAATTTTACTCATCAATTAATTTCTTTATATCATAGCTAAGCATCTCTATTCCTTGCTGGTTTGCGTTAATGTCAGTTATCCCTAAATAGTACATAATTGGATTACCAAAACTATCTTTTCTGGACCTAATATACCCATCTTTATCAATAAGTGCAAAATAGCCCTGATGTTCAAAGCCTCCTGCAAAACTTGTGTTTTCATTAGCAAAAATATTAAACCCATTATTTGCTAAATCATATATATAATCTTTTTCACCTGTTAAAAAATGCCAGTTTTGAGATTTGATCTCTAACGCTTCAGAGTATTTTTTTAAGATTGAAGGAGTGTCATTTTTGGGATCAATTGTAACTGAAATTATTCCAAATTCATCTGTCTCAGCAAACTTATCGTCTAGTAACTTCATGTTTTGATTCATCTCAATACATATATCTGGGCATCTTGTAAAAAAGAATTCTAGAACATAAACTTTTCCACTCATATCCTCATTTGATATCAAAATAGAATCCTGATTCGTGAGAACAAAATCAGGGGCTTTTCTTTTTTCATCTGAAATTGTTAAATACGAAAGTCTCTCATTTCTGTGAAGTCTATTTGTGTCAGTAATATCTGAATTAATGATCCTTTCATATATTTTTGGAAGTGAGAATATTCCAAAAAGAAGTATAATTAACAGTAATCCAATATATTTTAAATTATTATTCATTAAATAGTGAATCGTTTTTTTTGAGAGCTAATCTATACTCTGCCAGAATAATCTTTACATCATCAACCATTTTATTATTTATTTCAGCAACAGATTGAGAGTTAAACCCAAATAACATTCCGGTATCTTCGTCATCATCTCTTCCCCTCAAACTTAAATCTCTGTCTACAATAAATACATATGGAGTACTAAAATTTTCATCTAATTCTATATTAGTTTTAAAACTATTAAATACATCATTTATAGTTGACTGTGATGTTGGAATAAAGTTCCATTTTTTTAGATCTGTACCTACACCACTAATTAATTCCAATTTTAAATCTTCAATTGCACTAGATTCTTCAACATTATATAGAAAAACAAATTGAAAATCTTGAAACTCATAAAAACGTTTGTAAATTTTTTGATTTAAGTTAAGTGCTTCAGACTTTTTGTTCTCAATATCTCCACCCCAAAAACCTACTATTGAGATATTATCTTTTAGTGATACTTTTGATAGGTTTCCTTCCAAATCAACTATATCATTTACTCCATAAGTTAAAACTGGTAACTTGGCAAAATTGTTTATCCCAGTGGATAAAAAAACATATACGAAAATTGGGAAAAAGAAGAGAAAGCCAAGAATTAAATACTTTTTAAGATTCTTAGTCATTAATAAATATCAAAATCCCATTCTTTTAAGCCATCTAGCATTACATCAAAGATGTAAGAACCTTCCCACAGGAGAATAAAAAGTAAAAATGGCACTAGAATAAGCAAGGGAACTATAATCGTATTCTTTAAGAACGGCTTCTCATCTCTAACATGCATAAAGTCCCATGTTATATAGTAAGCCTTTATTATTGTCATAATAATAAACAACCAATTTATTAATTTAAGACCAAGAAAGTAGTTCATTAAAATTGGAGGTTTTAGGATTCCAAGTGCAACTTCAATCGCAGTAACAATTGATAGAAAAATCAAAACTCCCCATATTTTTTGGACATTGGACTTAAACTTTAAGTAACCTCTAAAAATTTCTAATTTGTGTTCGTGCTTTGCCATGTTTATACTAAATAAAAGAATGTAAATACAAATACCCAGACTAAATCAACAAAGTGCCAATATAGTCCTACTTTTTCAACCATGTCATAGTGCCCTCGTCTTTCATAGGTTCCTAAAAGGACATTAATAAATATTATAATATTAATGACAACTCCTGAAAATACATGAAAACCATGAAAACCAGTAATGAAGAAGAAGAAGTCAGCAAAAAGTGGATTCCCATACTCATTTCTGATTAAATTAGCCCCTTTTACAACTCTTGTAGCTGAAGAAAGTTTATCCTCTGCATCTTCTCTTGACAGAATTATTTTATGACCCTTATCATCTAACTTTTCAACTCTAACTGTGATAGCAGAATTGGTTTTAAAACCCTCCATGACCTCAGAGAGAGTAATTTCAGGAAGCTTAGTTTCACTTTGATACCATACACCAACATTATCATCATGAGTAATTCTTTCTTGAGATTGGAGAATAGCAAATTCATCAATTGGAATTCTTTTATCTTTTTTAATATCATAGAACTGAAGTATTTCTCCATTTTGTATTTCAACCGCTCCATACTCACCTTTAATAAAGTTTTTCCATTCCCATGCTTGTGAACCAACAAAAACTGCACCTCCAATTATAGTTAGTAGCATGTAGAAAGCAACTCTGTTTTTATCATTATTATGACCTGCATCAACAGCTAAAACCATAGTTACTGATGAGAAGATTAGAATAAAAGTCATCAAAGCCACATAGTACATTGGAGCGTTTACTCCATGAAGAAATGGAAAATGGTGAAATACCTCGTCGGCTATAGGCCATGAGTCTATATTCTTAAACCTTGAGAATCCATAGGCAACTAAGAATCCAGAAAATGTAAGAGCATCCGAAACTATAAAAAACCACATCATTAGTTTTCCATAAGCTGCATCAAGTGGTTTAATTCCACCTCCTCCCCAAGAATTATTTTTTGTTTTTGTTAATGAAGATGCTTGCATCTAGGGCAATTTTGAGTACAAATTTATTAATTTTTAGCTGAAGTATTTAATAAAAAAGAATAAATATATCCATAAAGCTCCTAGAAAATGCCAGAAAATTAATGCCATTTCAAAACCTAGTTTATTCTTCTCATATTTTTGTTTATTAAATCTAGTTGTAACAACACTTAAAACAATAATACCAGCAAATAAGTGAGCTAAATGTAAAAATGCTAAGATGTAAATATATGATGTAGTTACAGAGCTTTCAGGGCCTGTAAAATAATAGCCTTGTGATATAATCTCACCAAAGCCTAAAAACTGAGAAACAACAAAAGTTAATGCCATTAAAATGGTAAGTCCAAGAAAAATATTTACGTTATTTCTTTGAAGGTAAATATTTATGTTTTCAGGAAGTGAAACTCGAACATATTGATCAAGTTTAATTTTTGCTAACTGAAAAAATACACTACTAAGTATGATTGAAATAGTACTTATAGTGAACCATGTTGGCAAAACAAAAGATTCTAACCAATCAGGTCTTGAACTACTAATAATAAATGCACTAGTTAGACCAGCAAAAGTCATAGTGATACTTATCATACCAAACCATAACATCATCTTTTTAGCTTTTGCAGTTTTAGATTCTATTATATTTGCTTCACTCATTGAAATAAAAATTTATCGATAACAAATATAATTTGAATAAAACTTAAATAAAAAATACTAACATACATAAGTCTTATAGCGTTTTGTTTATCCTTATACCTCATTAATTTCAAAGCCTGATATAACATTAAACATCCTGAAAGTAAAATTAAAATTAATGAGTATATGCCTATTGATAGTTTTCCTGTAAAACTAAAATAAGGAAGTGTTGAAACGATAATCATCCATATTGTGTAAAATACAATTTGAAATGCAGTAGCATTATCTCTTTTACCAGTTGGCAACATTTTAAAACCAGCATTTTTATAGTCATCATGTGAGACCCATCCAATAGCCCAAAAATGAGGAAATTGCCAAAAAAATTGAATCATAAATAAGATTCCTGTTTCAATTGAAAATCTATTTGTAACTGCAACCCATCCTAACATAAAAGGAATAGCTCCAGGAATAGCTCCAAAGAATACAGATAAGGGGGTTATAGTTTTTAAGGGTGTATATAATGCTAAATAAATAATCATTGATATAAGTCCAAAGATTGCTGTTCTAAAATTGATTATATATAACATAGTTAGACCTAGCAAGCTAAGAAAAGCACATATAATAAGTGCTTGATTAACTGTCATTAGTCCACTAGGAAGTGGCCTAGAAGATGTTCTCGTCATCAATGCATCTCTTCTTCTTTCAATTATTTGATTAAAACCGTTTGATGAACCTACTACAAAGAATCCACCTATAATAAGAAGTAAAAATGTAGTTAATGAAAAAATATCAAAAGCTATCAAATATGAACATACTGATGAAAGAACAACGCTTAGAGAAAGTCTGTATTTAATTAAAATAAGAGTTTGAGAAAATAAAGACGATTGCTTTATATTTAAAGTTTCAGACATTAATTTATATTTAGGAAATATCCTTTATTGAAGTCTGAATGTAATCGGTATACTAAATGGAACCCTTACAGCTCTTCCTCTTTGCTTTCCAGGAGTCATTTGTGGTAGTCTACTTATTATTCTCTGAGCTTCATTTTCAAGGTTTTTGTCTGGTCCTCTCATTCTAATGTTAGTGATTGAGCCATCTTTAGCAATAATAAAGTTAACGTATACTCTACCTTGAATACCCATTTCCTGTGCAATTTCAGGGTATCTAAAATTTCTTCTTATGTGTTGATTAATTTTATCTTGAAAGCAAGCTCTTCTTTGAGACTTAGCAACAGACTCACAACCAGGAAAAATTGGAACGTCCTCAATCACTGCAAAAGGAACATCAATATCTTCAAATTCTTCTTCAACTTCTATATCCTCAATTATAATTTCGTCTTGATCAGTCTCTGTAGACTCTATAACAGTTTCTTCAACTTCTTCTTCATCCTCAACAACTTCTATAACCTCTGGAGCAGGAGGAGGTGGTGGTGGTGGAGGAGGAGTTTTTAACTGCTCTGTGATAGGAATATCCTCGTCATCATCTTCAAGCATATCAAGTGCAGCAAGATCAAAAACCTTCTCATATGTTTTATACTCGATAGCACCCCAAGTAACACCTAGAACAAGAGTAAGACCTATTACAAAGTATAGATTCCTGTCTTTATTTAAATCAGCTTTTGGATTCTTTTTTGGTTGCATTAATCAATTTTAAAGTGCTAATCTATAAAAAAATATAATTATTTCATACAGATAGCTGGTTCTTTATTTTTTTTTAACTACCTATTAGATTTTTATATTCCTCAGAACTCATAAGAGTATCTATATCAGA